>Ga0134126_10000264_pt1 | contig 67816 bp, 56 predicted proteins | sample KB31752_FD_96881 | JGI IMG/M metagenome (GOLD analysis project Ga0134126, IMG submission 96881) | Terrestrial soil microbial communities with excess Nitrogen fertilizer from Kellogg Biological Station, Michigan, USA - KB3-175-2 | ecosystem: Environmental > Terrestrial > Soil > Unclassified ...
CCGCCGTCGTGCAGCCGGATGTTCCCCAACGGGGTGGCCTGCGGGCTGCCGTTGCTCAGCCCGCCGCGCAGCCCGGCGCTCCCCAAACCTGGGTCGGGCGTTTCGCTGCTGCGGAGTCGGACGTTGCACATTCGGCTGTTGCTCACCCCATTGGTGGGCAGCCCGCTGAGGGCGCTGATGGTGCGGCGATCCGCGACGGGTTGGACTCGTCGCCAGATGAGATGCCTGCGGAACGGCCACCGGGCCTCCTGTCGTTCCGACTCGCGTTGGGCCTCGGAACCGTCGCAATAGCCATTCTCGTCTGGGCCGGCATGCAGGCTTACAAGGCGTATCAAGCGCCAATTCCGGCGGTGGCTCCCGTTCCCGAAGAGAGCGAGGTACAAATTTCGAGTGCTGTCGCCCCGGCGGTTCGCGAGGGGCTGGACGGGGAGCCGCGGCGCTCCGGATTCGCGAACTCCAAGGTGAAGTTGGCCGGCGACGCAACAGCCCTGGCAGGTGGGCAACGGCCAACGGCTGCTGAACCAACTCCTCGAGTGCCAGGCACGCACCAGGAGTTTCCCGATGTTCCGCAAAGCGTGCGTCGAAACATCCACGGACATGTCAGAGTGCAGGTGCGGGTGATTGTCGACAAGGACGGCAGTGTGTTCGCCGCTTTGGTGGACCAACCCGGCCCAAGCCGCTACTTCGAGGGTGTCGCGATCGAAGCGGCCAAGAAGTGGACGTTTCCGGCGGCCGATACTCAGGAATCCCGCTTGGAGTTAATACACTTCGACTTCTCGCGCGAGGGGACTACGGCGCACGCTGACGTCGTCGAATAGCGCGCCCGCTAAACCGAACCCATGCCGGGCGTCGCGCGAAGGTGCGCGGGCGCGGATGCGCGCTGCGAATCCCTGGGCGCTAACACCCCTGCGCGCGATACTCGGCGTCCTTCTTCACGACCCCATTGGGCACATCACAGAACCGCGGTTGCAGCTCGCGTTTGCCGCCCTCGTTGTCGGTCAGAAAGCCACCGGCATCGATCGGTGTCCGAGCGTCTGGAACCGCAACTTCAAAATGGACATGTTTGAGCATGGCGCAGCCGACCGCGCCTTCGTCCCCCAGGTACTGCCCGGCCCTGACCCGATCACCGACCTTCAGTCGGGCTTTGCCGGTCACCGTCCCCTGCGCGATGTGCGAGTAGTTGGTCCATTCGCCGTTGTCGTGCGCGATCCAAACATAGTTGTTGTGGCAAAGCGCCGCGGCACGCCCGCTTTGCTGCTCGCCGTAGCTGTCCTGGATCGCCACGATCCGACCAGCTGCTGCTGCCACAACGCGATAGGGCTCGGTGCCGCCTACGGCAAACAGGTCGATGCGCCCGTGCGGGCGATGTGAGTCGAAGTCATCAAACACTTTGACCGTGGTTCCGGTGGTAAAGGGCAACTGATACCGCCCCTTTGCCGGCGCATCTTGGGCAGGCTCCTGTGCAACCCCAGCCCACGGCGCTGCCATCAGACAAAGAAGCAGCAGCCCGGAAGTCGATTGCATCATAGTGGCAGCGCCCGCACGGCAATTTCGGTGACACGTGTCAGATCGGCGCGCGCTGCGCCGGAGGCGGCCTGGACCGCCAGGCCTTCCCACACGGTGCAAATATATCTCGCAACATCTGCCACGTTCACGTCCGCGGCAAGTTCACCGGCCGCCCGGGCCTGCAAGAGCCGCTCTTTGATCGCCTGCTGGCTCGCTTTCCTCCACGCGATCATCGACAGACGCACGGGTTCGGATTCCTCACCGGTCGCCAGTCCCTGCACCGAGAAGCAACAGTCCGGGTGTGAGCCGTCTGTCAGGAAGGCAACGGCACCTTTGTAGAGCGCCAGGATGGATTCTTTCGCCGTGGGTTTTTGCAGCGCCTTGGGGACGAACGACAGCGGCCCTTCGACATAGCGCGCGAGCGCCTTGCGGAACAGGGCTTCCTTGTCGCCGAAGGCGGCGTACATGCTGGAGCGGTTGATGCCCATGGCATCGGTAAGCTCGCTCAATGAGGCTCCTTCGTAGCCTCGCTTCCAGAAAACGCGCATCGCGGCATCGAGTGCCTCGTCTTGCGCGAAACCCCGCGGGCGTCCCCTGGGTGTCTTGTCTCGAGTAGCGGTAGCGTTCGACATATCGACCTCGAACGCCACGTTATCACATTTATCGGTGGTTCGGTCTCTATATGTACCGAGCAGTACAAAAAGTCGTTGACAGGCCCGGGTCATATCTGTACCGTACGATCCAGAAATAACGGACCTCCCCGGCCACCTGATACGCCCAACATCTGAAGGTACGAACGACCATGAGCTCCCAGCCGCAACCTGCAGCTTTCGTCTATTCATCGCAGCCCTTTGCCGCGAAGCGTTACGCCACCATCAAAGGTCGTCGCATGGCCTATATCGATGAAGGGGAGGGGCCGGCCATCGTCTTCGCTCATGGCAATCCAACATCCTCCTATCTGTGGCGCAACATCATGCCGGCCGTGCGTGGCCAGGGCAGGCTGATTGCCTGCGACATGATCGGCATGGGGGATTCAGACAAGCTGCCGGGCTCCGGACCTGACAGTTACAGCTATTTCGAGCAGCGCGACTATCTGTACGCCCTGTGGGACCAGCTCGATCTGGGCGATCAGGTCATTCTGGTGCTGCACGATTGGGGTTCCGCGCTGGGATTCGACTGGGCCAACCAGAACCGTGCTCGAGTGCAGGGTATTGCCTATATGGAGTCGATCGTCATGCCAATGACCTGGCCTGACTTTCCCGCCATCGCCCGCGATGCGTTCAGGGCGTTTCGCAGTCCCGCCGGAGAAGACCCCGTCCTCGGACACAACGTGTTCGTCGAAAAGTTGCTGTTAGGTGACAGTCATCGCTCGCTCAGCGAGGAGGAGAAGGCCGAGTACCGGCGCCCGTTCCTGAATCCGGGCGAGGACCGCCGTCCCACGCTGTCCTGGCCTCGACAGATGCCGTTGGACGGTGAGCCGGCGGATGTGACAAAAGTGATCGCAAGCTATGGCGAGTGGTTGGCCAACAGTGCGGTGCCAAAGCTCTATCTGCAATCCAACCCCGGGGTCCTCGACTCCGGACGGATGCGCGCCTTCTGCAGCCAATGGCCGAACCAGAAAACGGTCGCTATCCACGGCGGCCATTTTGTTCAGGAGGACAGCGCTCCGGAGATCAGCGCGGCATTGGCCGATTTCGTGCGATCTTTGCGCGGATGAGGTGCCCTTTCGCCATGCGCGCCCGCGACGGCGGCGCTCCGTGGCAAAAGATCAAAATGGGTGAATCAAGGGATAGACCAGATCGATCACGCACTCGCTTTGTTGGGTCCGCAGTACGACAGTCAGAAATTGCGCGGCGTGCCCATTTCACTCGAGACACGCCTGGTTGCGATTGCCACCTATGTCCCCTTGCCGTCATTATTCAACCGCATGAGCGTTGCCCGGCAACAGGGACAGTCGGTCGCTGTTCCCGCCGAGCTCGCGGCACAGGTGCTAGTCCCGGCCGTGAGGCCGCGGGGCGAAAGCTGCACAGATAGCGCAACTGGCGTATAACGCCTTCGCGGCTCCGCGGTTCGCGCCGCCACACATTGTGTGCTCCCCAACCCCCGGGCATCAGCATGGCGGAAGTTTCGCCGGCCTACACAACTGGTGAGTCCAGCGCCGCGGTGGTGCCCCGAAGTCTGCTGGAAGCGCAGCGGAATGTTCTGGAGATGATCGTCCAGAACGTTGCTCTGGAGGAGGTTCTGGCGGCGCTGTGCAGGATCGTGGAGGAACAGGCGCCACGAACTGGGGTACGCGCGGCGATTCTGCTCGTCACCGCTGATGGCAAGCGACTGGCAACGGGGGCGGCTCCGAGCCTGCCCGAGAGTTACTGCCGGGCCATCGATGGACTCGATATCTCACCCCATGTCGGAACCTGTGCATCGGCGGCCGCGCGGCGCGAGCTCGTTGTAACGACCGACATCGCCAGCGATCCGGGGTGGCAGCTGTTGCGCCATATTCCGTTGAACCTGGGGCTCAAGGCCGCCTGGTCGCTGCCGATTGTCTCGGCCACAGGGGCCGTGCTGGGAACATTTGGCACTTACTTCCCGGAAAGTCGCTTACCGCAATCCGAGGAGAAGCAGCTCGTCGAGGTGTTGGCACGTACAGCTGCATTGGCCATCGAGCGGCAGCGATCCGATCGTGCGAGCCGTGCCCGCGTCGAGTACGCCGTGCGGGTGTCCGGAATCGGTTTCTGGCACTGGGATCTCGCGGTCGGTGAGCTCGTCTGGGACGAGCGGGTCCGCGGGCACTTTTTCATTGGTGACGACCGGCGGGTGACCATCGATGATTTCTTTGCCCGACTGCACCCGGATGATCTCGAGATGACCCGCGCCGCGGTACGCGCGGCGATCGACGGTGGTGAGCACTACGAAATAACTTACAGGACCGTCGATCCTGACTCGGGTGAAACGAAGTGGATCCGTTCCGTCGGCGCTGCCCAGTACGATGCCGATGGTAAGCCGGTGCATTTTGGCGGTGTGGCTGTCGATGTCACTGAGCAGAAGGCGCATGAGCAGAGTCTGAGTGACCTGAACGAGCGCCTGCAGCAGCAGGATCGGCGCAAGGATGAGTTCCTGGCAACACTGGCCCACGAATTGCGCAATCCACTGGCTCCGGTGCGTACCGGGCTGGAAATCCTCAAGATCGCGACGGAACCGGCGCAAGCCGCACGCGCAAGAGAGATGATGGAGCGGCAGTTGGCGCACCTGGTGCGTCTGGTGGACGACCTGTTGGATGTCTCGCGGATCACTTTGGGAAAGGTTGCTCTGAAGAAGGAGCACATCGACTTTCGAGTCATCCTCAACGGTGCATTGGAAGCCACCCGGTCTCTGGTCGGAGCACGGGGACATGAAGTTGCCGTGCGGTTATCCGAGCAGCCTTTGCCACTTCTGGCGGACCCGACGCGCCTCATCCAGGTCGTTGCGAATCTCATCAACAATGCGGCGCGCTACACGCCGGCAGGCGGCCGTATTCAGATCATAGCGGAGGCGCAGCAGGGCGCACTCTTTGCCCGGGTGAGCGACACCGGAGTTGGTATGGAGCGCGAGCTGTTGGACCGCGTGTTCGATATGTTTGTTCAGGGAGAGCCGGCCAGCGGGGAGTCGAAAGCGGGTTTGGGGGTCGGTCTGACTCTGGTGCGCCGGCTGGTGGAGATGCACGGCGGCTCGATCGAGGCTCAAAGTGCGGGACGCGGCCGAGGCAGCACCTTCATGTTGCGTTTGCCGCTCGGCCCCGAGGAGTATTAGTCAGGCAGGCTCCTGGCTTGCGGGTTGCTCGTCGCCATTCATGGCGATGAGAATGCTGCAGGAAACGCTGTTGAGCAGTACCGGGTGCGGCGAGTCACTCCACCAACGCGCCAGACGGCTGCGTTGGCGATGTCCTATCACGATCAGATCCGCACCGACCTTTGCGGCAAAGCTGGGTATGTGGACCTGCGGATCGCCGATCACCAACGTCCCCTCGGCTTTTACCCCGAGCTCGACCAGCTTGCGCACGCCCTCGTCAAGAATCGTTCGCGCGACTTGCTCTTCACATTCGACCAGGGTCGCCGTCATCGCTTCCGGCACCAGGCTGGTGGAGCCCAGGTCGCGGCAAATGGCGAGCAGGTGCGTTTGGGACCCCAAGGCACGCGCCAACAAAGCACCCTCCCGGAGCGCTTTCCGGCCTTCCGCTGACCCGTCGTAACACAGGAGCACGGTCTTATACATTCAAGGGACATTGTGGGCGCGGCGCTCCGGGCCGGCAAGCCCCTTGAGCGGCGAACGCGCACGCGCCAAATCCAATCGTTTATAGTTCCGTTCATGCAATCACCCCTGAGCACCGGCTTGCCGGCGTTGGCCGACGGGCTGCGTCCGACACGATTGGAGATCGATCTTGCGCGCCTGCGCCAGAACTACCGCAGCATAGCCAGGCACGTTGCCCCGGCGCGTGTCATGGCCGTGCTGAAGGCGAACGCCTATGGGCATGGTCTGGTAGCAGTGGCGAAACTACTCGAGCGGGAGAAGCCCTTCGCCCTGGCCGTTGCCTATCTCGAAGAAGCCGTCCGCCTGCGTGAGGCGGGTGTGCGAGCGCCGGTGCTCGTGCTGGGTGGCATTGTAGGTGCGCAGATACCCCATTTTCTCGAGCACGACCTGACTCTGACAGCTTCGTCGGTAGACAAACTGCTGGCCATTGAAGCCTGCGCGGTGGCGAAGGGCGTCACGGCGCGAGTGCACCTCAAGATCGATACCGGAATGGAGCGCATCGGCACACACTGGTACAGCGCCGAGCGCCTGCTCGAGACATCGCTGCGGGTGCGGAATGTGGAGGTGGAGGGCATCTTCACCCACTTTGCGAATGCGGACGCGACAGACCTGACGCATGCGCGCCTGCAGTTGGAGCGCTTTCAGGAGGTGTTGAGCTTCTACGAGCGGCGCTCCTTGCCGACGCCGCTGCGGCATGCGGCCAACTCGGGCGCGATTCTGCAGCTCCCGGAGAGCTACCTGGATATCGTGCGGCCGGGAATTTTGCTGTTTGGCTCGAGTCCGGCGACGGACGTAGCCTTGACCTTGCCATTGCAGCAGGCGATGCGTTGGTTGACGCAGGTCGTGTTTTTCAAGGTGGTCAAGGCAAACAATCCCGTCAGCTACGGCTCAGCGTGGCGGCCATCCATCGACACCCGGGTCATCACCCTGCCGGTGGGTTATGGCGATGGGTATTTGCGGGCCATGAGTGGGCGGGCGCAAGTGATCGTCCGCGGCCATCGGGTGCCGGTAGTGGGTCGGATCTGCATGGACCAGATCATGGCGGACATCGGCAGCAGCGGAACCGCTTACAACAGTGATGAGGTCGTACTGCTTGGCGAAAGCGGCCCGGGCGGGGCGGGCGCTCCTCCCATCCGCATAGAGGAGCTGGCTGTATGGGCCAACACCATTCCCCATGAGGTGCTCACGATCATCAACAATCGAGTGCCTCGCATCTATATCGACGCGGAGCGCGGCGCTCGCGCTGACGATACCGCTCAGGATCTGACATGAGTGAATCCCTTCCGCTAGTTCTAATCCCCGGACTGCTCGGCTCACCTCGCTTGTACGCGGGTCAGATCCCGGAATTGTGGCGCTGCGGGCCAGTCATGATTGCCGACCATACCCGTGATGACAGTATGGCGGGGATTGCACGCCGCATCCTTGCCACCGCGCCACCGAAGTTCGCGTTGGCGGGGCTGTCGATGGGCGGTTACATCTCTTTCGAAATCCTGCGCCTCGCGCCGGAGCGGGTCGCCAGGCTTGCCCTGCTCGATACGAGTGCGCGTCCGGACCTGCCTGAGCAAAGCGAAGGGCGCCGAGCGCAGATCGCTGAGGCTCGCAGTGGTCGTCTCATGGATGTATTGAAGCGGGCGTTTCCAACTTGGGTTCATCCTGCGCGCCGCGACGATGCGGCCCTATGGGCGACGACGGTCGCGATGGCCGATGAGGTTGGCGTGGAGGGCTTCGCGCGCCAGCAACTCGCCAACGTCGGCCGCGCCGACTCGCGGCCCACCCTTGCGGCGATTCGTTGTCCTACGATGGTGTTGGTAGGAGAGCAGGATGGGGTCACACCGCCGGAACGCGCGCAGGAAATTGCCGCTGGCATTGCTGGGGCGCGCCTGGTGATCATCCCCGAGTGTGGTCACATGTCCGCGGCCGAGCAGCCGGAAAAGGTTACCGCGGCGCTGCTCGGGTTTCTGCGGCCCTAGCCGGCTCGGGCGCCGGCGCTGGCGCTGGCGTTCCAACACGAGGCCGTAAAGCGAACCTCCGTGCCGTGCACATAGGGTTCGAATGCGGGCCGGAGCGTTGCGATGAGTTGAGTGCGGCTTTTCTCATCCAACTCAGGGAAAATGCGGCCTACGGGACCCAGCCTGGTGAAATAACGGGCCAGTTCCTCCTCGGGGAAGGTGCAGCTCACGTCGAGCGGCCGTATATCGATGTCGGTCCAACCGGCTTGCTCCAGGATGGAGCTGATCCGTTGCCGATCCTGCAGAGCGAAGGGCCCGGGCGCCCCAGGCTCTCGCGGTGGGATATTCAACAAGAGGGGGGCTGCGGCACGTTCGGCCTCGGTCATGAACGGGTTCTCCGCGGGACTGCGCCAGGCGATGAAACGAAGCTCCGCACCAGCGCGCGCCGCGCGCCGCAGGTTGGCAAATGCTCTGACAGGGTCGTCGAAGAACATGACGCCGAATCGCGAGATCACCGCATCGTAGGTGGCAGGCTCGAACTGATGAGTCTGTGCATCAGCACGGACGAAGGTTGCTGGTGCGTCTTCCGTCCGGGCTCGCTCCAGCGCCATTGTTATGAGTGGCTCGGAAATGTCGATGCCGGTAACGCTACCCTTTGCCCGAAGCCGTCGGGCCAAAGCGAGCGTCGTGCCGCCCGGACCGCAGCCTACATCGAGCACCCGAGAGACCGCTGGAGTTGAAGCGGTTTCGACGAGGAGGTCGGTTAGAGGTTTGAGCATCTGATCGACCACCGCCTGCATATCGCGCCAGGTGCGTCCGCCGGGTCCGTTCCAATACTTCGATTGCTCGTCATTGCCTGGCATGATCGCTACCTCTGACTTGCCGGTCCAAAACAGATGGCGCACTGTACGACCTCAAGTTCACTTGAAGTCAAGAGGTACCGGACGTGGATATAGGAGAGGTGGCGCGGCGCTCCGGACTTCCTCCTTCGACGCTGCGGTTCTACGAGCAAAAAGGGCTGATCGCCTCGATCGGCAGGCATGGCTTGCGCCGCGCGTTCGATCCCCGAGTGCTCGAGCGGCTGGCGCTGATCTCAATGGCTCGTGCCGCGGGCTTCTCGCTCGAGGAGATTACGAGCATGTTCGGGCCGGACGGGCGTCCGCGCCTTGATCGGCAGAGGCTCGCTGCCAAGGCCGACGAGCTCGACAAGACGATCAGACGACTGAGTGCGATGCGCAACGGACTGCGGCATGCCGCCGCATGCCCCGCGCCGAGTCACATGGAATGTCCGACCTTCCGCCGCCTTCTGAGCGCCGCCGGCTCGGTGAAGCGTCCGACCGCGCGACGAGGGCGGGGGTAAGTCGCCACTGCGACCTTTTGTCTGGCTGGCGCATCTAAGTAGCCGTGGTCAGATTGGTCGAAATCGATATTTCCGAGGAGCTTCTGCGACGTGCGAGCGCAGGAGACGAAGCCGCTCGGGTGGTGATCTATACGGCCACCGCGCCAGCGACCTTCGCCCTGGTCCGGCGCCTGATCGCTAACCGGGCGATAGCCGAGGATCTGTTCCAGGAGACCATGATGGCGCTGTTCGAGCGCCTGCCGCAGTTCCGGCGGGAAGCTCCCTTGGGTGCCTGGCTCCGGCAGATCGCAGTCTCCAGGTGCTTGATGTATCTGCGCTCGCCCTGGCACCGCGCCCGGCTGCATCTGGAGAGCGATGGCGAGGTCGATATTCCCCATGGCCTGAGCGCGCTGGTTACGTCGCCGCCGGCAGTGGAGAGCTTCGATGTCGAGCGGGCGCTTGCCAGCCTGTCGCCGACGACACGAGCGGTGGTGTGGTTGTACGAGGTCGAGGGTTATTCGCACCAGGAGATTGCGCAACTCTTCGGACGCTCCCTCAGCTTTTCCAAATCGCAACTTGCGCGCGCCCACGTGCGCTTGCGCGAGTGGTTCGAGCCCAGCGAGGGCAGACACACATGTACATCGATCCAGAGCAACAGCAAGGTCCTCTAGAGCGGCACGACGTGGAGCAGCAGAACATCATCCGGCGCCTGCGGAGTCTGCCGCAGGAGATCCCGCAACCCTACGATTGGGCGGAGTTTCAGCGCCGTGCGCGGGAGCGAGCCAACGCCGATACCCTTAGAGGCCGAAGTGCCAGATGGCATGCGGCTCTCGCTGCGGCTCTCATCCTCGTGGTTGTAGGCATTGCCGTTTGGGCTCGTGTTACGCGACCGGTCATACCGCTGGAGAGTCATGTTCCGGGCAACAGCAAGTTGCCCGTGACGGGCAGCTTGCCCGCCGTTGGTGCGGCAAATGAGAAGCGAGCGAATGACGCCGAACGCTGGCTGGCCAGTCTTCCGAGTGAACCTGTCGTTGTGCGTGTTGGTACGCGCGCGGCCGTGACGGGACTCGAAGATCGCATCGCGCAGCTCGACGATTTCCTCTCGGTGGCAAGAGTCGAGGGGGCGCAGCCGGCGAGGGTGGCTGAGCTCGAGCAACAGCGCGTGCGCCTCGTCAACTCGCTGGTACAGGTCCGGTACGCGGAGACGCTCGTCTCCGCGTCACGCTGAGGAGTTTGAAATGAAGCCGAAAACGATTGCTGCACTCGCTGCACTGTTGGTGCCCGCTTGTGCCCTGTTGTCTGCAACTGCGCTGGCGCAGGGGCTGCCCCCACCACCGCCGCCACCGCCACCGGGTGTCCATGTACACGAGCACTCTGGCAGCGATCGCGACGCGGACATTGAGGCGCAGCTCGATGCGGCTCGGGAAAGACTGGAGGAGGCCGCGCACCAGGTAGCGGATCTGTCGAGTCAACTCGACGGGCCGGTGCTGAGGACATTCCCCGGGTTTGATGGTCCCTTCGGTCGAGCGATCATCGGTGTGCAGCTCGACCGTACGAGCGGCAAGGATGGGGCGCACGTAGTCCAGGTGAGCCCGGGCGGACCCGCCGACGAAGCTGGCATCCGCGCCGGCGATGTGATCGTTGGTGTCAACGGCAAGGAGGTCAAAGGCGAAGACGCTTCGCGGCAGGTGGCCAAGATCTTTCGCGACATCAAACCAGACACCAAGCTCAACGTGCGTGTGCTGCGTGCCGGCAAGGCGCAGGACTTTACAGTGACCGCACGCCCGAAGCCGGATTTCATGGAATTTGGTGGTCCGTTGCCGGATATCCCAGATCCGCCTCTGCCTCCTGGGAAGCCCTTCTTCATGGTGCAAGGTCCGTTATCCAACATGGAGCTCGCGACGTTGACGCCGCGGCTCGGCAAATACTTCGGGACCGACAAAGGCGTGCTGGTTGTGCGCGCGCCGCCCGACGGCGCACTGAAGTTGGAAGACGGCGATGTGATCGTGGCTATCGACGGGCGCCAGCCGACCAGCGGCTCCCACGCCACGCGCATCCTGGGATCGTATCAACCGGGCGAGAAAGTCACGCTGCGCATCGTGCGTGAGCGCAAGTCAATGGATCTGGAGACCACCGTGCCGGATGCGGTTGGTGGTCGGCACAAGACCGTCATTTTCCATGATGGCCGGGTGATTACTCCCGTGCCCGGGAAAGTCGTGATTACGCACCGCGAGGACGAGGCGTGACTCGTTTCGCGACTGCCTATTAGGGTTGCCGTCGTCAGGAGGGAATGAACCCGATGCAGGCGTTGACCAGCCATTCTCCTTCAATCCGTACCCAGCAGAATATCTGGCGAAATACCCACGCAGACTTGGTCGTATCGCGAGGCGTTACGGTGTAATCGGCGTAATCCCATCCATTGTCGCCATTGACGTAACTGCGAATCGATTGCACCGCCACTCGATCTGACCGGATCACCTCGTCAAAGAGCCTCCGCAGTTGCTCCCGACCTTCGCGTCGAGGATAGCCGTGGTATTCCCACAAGGCATCCGCAGTGAAGAAATGTTGAAGAATGGGCTCCGGGTCGCCGGCTTCGAAAGCGGCCACGTGCAGACGATACTTGGCGTTGATCGCGGCCGTGAACTGTTGCATTTCCGACGGTGCCGCCGCCTCACCGGACTCACTGGTCTTTAAGTCACTCATCCGCAGATCCGCGCAACCCGTCATGAGAGCTGCCAAGTATACCCTGTGCACGCGGAAGCTCGATCATTCAGGCAAAATGTACATTTGACCTGCTCGGACTATGATGATGCCAACGCCCACTGGATCCGGTTTCGTTCGTGTTCGCGGGGCACGCGAACACAACCTGAAGGATGTCGACGTCGAGATTCCGCGCGATTCGCTGGTGGTCTTCACCGGCGTATCAGGCTCGGGCAAGTCTTCTCTGGCATTCGGTACCCTCTATGCGGAAGCGCAGCGGCGATATTTCGAATCCGTTGCGCCCTATGCCCGCCGGTTGATCGATCAGGCGGGGATCCCCGAGGTGGATTCCATAGAGGGGCTGCCGCCGGCCATTGCGTTGCAGCAGCACCGCGGCTCACCTACGACACGCTCATCAGTTGGCAGTGTCACGACCCTTTCGAATTCTTTGCGACTGTTGTATTCGCGCGCGGGTGACTATCCGTCGGGTCAGGCGCATCTGGAAGCCGAAGCGTTCTCGCCCAATACCCCGGCGGGTGCCTGCCCGCGTTGTCATGGACTTGGTCGGATCTACGATGCAGCTGAACAGTCGATGGTTCCGGACAACTCATTGACCATTCGCGAGCGCGCTATTGCCGCCTGGCCCCCGGCCTGGCATGGCCAAAATCTGCGCGACATTCTCGTCTCGATGGGATACGACGTCGACCGTCCGTGGCGTGAGCTGCCGCGCAAGGATCGCGACTGGATTCTTTTCACCGAGGATCAGCCAACGGTCCCGGTTTATGCAGGCTTTACACCCGCCGAGACCCGCCGTGCTCTTCGTCGCAAGGAGGAGCCCAGTTACCAAGGGACATTCACCAGCGCGAGGCGGTACGTGTTGAGCACCTTTGCGAGCACGGAAAGCGCCACCATAAAAAAGCGCGTCTCCCAATATCTCGTGAGCGCTGAGTGCCCGCTTTGCCGTGGCAAACGACTGCAGGCGGAGTCATTGCGGGTGAAGTTCGCGGGATTGGATATCAGTGAGCTGTCCGCTCTGCCCTTGAAGCGGGTGCGCCAGGTCATCGAGCAGGCAATCAGCGGAAACCGTCGTCATTTTGCCAAAATCGAGAAGGAGCATCCGGAGCGCGCGCTGGTCATGCGTCGCCTCGGCTCGGACGCCATCGGCCGCTTGGACGTGATCGTGAATCTCGGCCTCGGCTACCTCTCTCTTGATCGCAGCACTCCGACGTTATCTCCCGGAGAGTTGCAGCGATTGCGCCTCGGCACGCAGATCCGATCCAACCTGTTTGGTGTGGTGTACGTGCTGGATGAGCCGTCGGCCGGCTTGCACCCCGCCGATACCGAAGCGTTGCTGCACGCATTGGACCAACTCAAGGACGTTGGCAATTCTGTGTTTGTGGTGGAGCACGAGATAGACGTGATCCGGCATGCCAGCTGGATCGTGGATATTGGCCCGGATGCGGGCGCCCGTGGTGGACAGGTCCTGTATAGCGGGCCGTTGGCGGGATTAGCCAAGGTGCCGGAGTCCGTCACCCGAAAATATCTTTTCGATGAGCACGCGACCAGGCCTCGCCCGGTGCGTACACCCAACGGTTGGCTGCGGCTGCGAGATGCCTCCCGAAATAACCTGAGAGGCGTGGACGTTGACTTCCCACTGGGGACCCTGACGAGCGTCACTGGCGTTTCCGGGTCGGGCAAGTCGACGCTCGTGAGCCAACTGCTAGTTGAGCTTATCGGCCGACATCTCGGTCACGCTGGCAAGGATCAAGAGGAGGAGGAAACAGAAGCACTAGAGCGCATAAGGTCGACTGCCATGGACGGCAAGATCACGGCAGGCATCGATCGTGTTCGCCGCCTCGTTCGTGTGGATCAGAAGCCAATTGGCCGCACGCCACGGTCCAATCTCGCCACCTACACCGGGTTATTCGATCACGTACGTAAATTGTTTGCCGCAACTCCCGCGGCGCGCGCACGCCGCTATGATGCGGGCCGCTTTTCCTTCAACGTGGCGAAAGGCCGCTGCGAGACGTGCGCAGGGGAGGGGTTCGTCTGCGTGGAGCTGATTTTCCTGCCGAGTGTCTTCGCTCCCTGTCCCACCTGTCATGGGGCTCGTTACAACGCGAAGACTCTCGAGGTCCGATACAACGGGAAGAGCATCGCTGATGTCTTGGGTATGTCGGTCGATGAAGCCTACGACTTCTTTGCTGATGAGTCTCACGTGCGTCACTCTCTCCTTGTGTTACGCGAGGTCGGCGTCGGGTATCTTCGGCTCGGGCAACCGGCCACGGAGCTCTCGGGCGGCGAGGCCCAGCGAATTAAACTTGCCACCGAGCTGCAGCGCCCGCAGCGGGGCGATACCCTTTACGTGCTGGATGAGCCGACTACGGGATTGCATCCTGCCGATGTCGAGAAGCTGATGGTGCAACTCGAAGCTCTTGTCGACTCCGGCAATACGGTTGTCGTGGTCGAGCATGACATGCGGGTCATTGAGCGCAGTGATTGGGTGATCGACATGGGGCCTGGTGGGGGCGACGAAGGTGGACGCGTCGTGATAGTTGGAACGCCGTCGGCCGTTGCGGGCGCAAATAGCAGTCTCACCGGGAAATATCTTTTGCGGCAGATGCCGGTTCGCGCCTTACGCAAGTCAGGCGTCTAGCCCACCGCAGCCCTTGTTTTCAAAGGGGTGCCTTGTGCGACCAGGTGCTGCTTCGATTCGTCGAAGCCCTGCGGATAATGGATCACGGCTGAGATCGTGTAACGTAGCGCGTTGCCGGGCTCGAGGCCCGGATCGAGCCGAAAAGGAAGCACGCGATATGCTCAAGTTTCAGCCGGACGGTTGGCACACTGTGACACCCCGGATCCTCGTGCGGGATCCGGAAAGTCTGGTTACGTTCATCAAGCGGGTGTTCGACGGACGGGGCGAGTTTCGTCCCGGGTTGCCTGCGGAAATTAAAATCGGCGACTCTGTCGTGATGGTCAGCGATGGAGGTGGGTTGCGTGAGCTCGCCCCCGCATTTCTGTATGTCTACGTTGAGGATGTCGATTCGACTTACCAGCGAGCCGTCGAAGCGAACGTGGTCGTCATCGAAAAGCCGGCCGACATGCCGTACGGTGACAGGCGAGCTACGGTGAAGGATGAGTGGGGGAATATGTGGCAGATTGCCACACACAAACGAGGCCGGTGAGCCGCCGGATTCGGGTCGACATCAATCACCGTCGAAAATGCGGGCGGCGATCGGCCACCGCCCGCATCTTTTTGGAGCGGACTGCCGGTCTTACTTAAAAGTCGTCAAAGTCATCATCGAGCCGGATGGCATCTACATAAGCATCCTGATTCGGCGCTGTCACCCCAGGATGGCCGCGGAAGTCGGTCCAGCATGGATGCAGAACACCGTCCGTACCCATTGCTACAGCGGTGTAGTCGCCGATGAAAACTCCCTGGAGGACGCTCTTTGTCACCGCGCCGGTCCCAACGAACTGGATCTGCGGATTGGACGTGCTGGTAGTTACACGATGTATCCGCGCGGAGCTCAGTTCTGACACGTGCTCAGCATCGACCGACGCATAGGCAACGTCGAGTCCGACGCCATTGCGGTCGAACGCCCGCGTGTAGAAGCTCACCGCTACCTGGCCTCCGAAGGCCGCCACGGCAGGGTAAACCTCATCGGCGGAGCCACTCAGATCGAATGTTTGAGACCAGCGATGCCCATCGCGCGAAGCAGCTAGAAGCACGTCCCCGTGGGTCTTGGTCGATGCGCCTGTTGTCGGATCATGAGCACCGTTGCGATCGTCGGCCCATGTCACGTACAGCGCGTCCGTCACTCGGTCGCGTGTCAGCTGTGGGAAGCTGTTGATACGGAAGTTCTCTCCGGTCAGGGTGGCGCGGCCCGTGTCGGCGTTTCCCGGAAAGTCAAAGTTCTCCGCAACTTCCTGACTGGTGAAGGTTCGTCCGCCATCTCTCGAAGTGGCAATGACGACCGCATCGTGATCCGAAGCCTGATCACAGGCGAGGCTCTGGCACACGGCCGATTCGTAGGCGATGACCAGTTCGCCATCCCGCTTGACCACCGGGTTCGAGCCCGAGGAGAAGGGGGTGACTCCACCCGGAGTGAAGCTCGATGCCGGATTGACGGCAACCGGTTGCGACCAGCTCTTTCCGCCGTCGCCCGAGCGAGCGACGAAGATTGGAGAACCGAGAGAGTGTCCGTTGGCATCCGACAGAAATTCCGTCCACGTCACATACACCGTACCGGTACGCTGGTCGACCGTAACCCACTCCTTGTCATTGAAGACATTCGTGGGAAGCGAATTGCCCATGGCGTCCACCCCGTCCAGGTGAACGATGGAGGGTTCGCTCCAGCGCAATCCTCCGTCGTGAGAAACGCTCACCACGACGCCGCTGGCATTGTTCAGGCGGCTGAAGACCAGATTCGCGTAGTAGACCGTATCGCGTGGCCCAAACGCGATTGCCGGATCGCCAGCCGAATCCATATCCGAGAGCGCACCTACCGCCCCTGTCTGGAAGGTCACATGCGGCAGCTCGATATCCTTCCACGTGCGGCCGCCATCGAAAGTCGTATAGGCCCAGCCGGAGCCGTCGTTGCGCGCCTCACGGGTGTTGAAAATTCGATAATCGTTCGTGCCCGCCACCAGGTTGCGCGGATTCTCCGGATTCACGGCGATCGAAGTTTCGTTCTGCGGATTGTCGCAGCCCGCCATGGAGCCGACGCTACCGATCGTATCGTCGTGGATCTGGTCAACGTTTGGCCGGGGCCGCGGGAAAGTATCGAGTTTGCCGATGAACGACTGGCACAAGGCGGAGAGTGTCGGATCCAGCGAGATCGCCGTGTCGTCGTCGCCCGGATCACCGCTGATGTTCAACAAGGCGTTGTGTGGGGAAACGTTGTGTGCAAGTGGGGTAGCCGAAACCATTTTGGGCTGATGCCTGGCGTTATCCGCCAGCGCCGTCCCGCTCAACATAGCGAGTATCACGGCGGTCACCGCCGTACTCCTTGCGGTCTTCATCGTCATATCTCCCTAGCGTCGACCTGGATTGTTGATTGTGGCGGCCTCCGGCACTCCATACACGGAAGTGCGCGTAATGAGACCGTCCAGTGTCAGATCATACCCCTGTGATGACCAGGAGCCGAGAGGTGGCAAGGCTCGCCGTTCATGTGCCTATACAAGAGGTAACACGTTGAAAACGAACCAGTTCAAACTTCAGTTGACGAGTCGAGGCGCGCAACGTGTTATGTTCCCGAACTCGGATTGGCATCGAATCTAGCGATTTGAAAGGCATTGCACCAGCCGTGCGATACGGCAACGCTTGACCCGGACCTTAGGTCATACCCCACGCTGACCGTCAACCCATGCCAAAGCTGAAAAAATCTCCCGCCTTGAGTGCCGCTGACTGCGCACGTCGTACCGGACTAACGGTGCGCGCATTGCGCGTCTACGAGCGTCACGGGCTCGTTAAACCGACACGGTCGGGAAAGGGCTGGCGGCTCTACGGCCCGAGCGAACTCCAACGCCTGAACGTCATCGTGACTCTAAAGACGTTCGGCATGACGTTGGCTCAAATCGGCTCGCTTCTGAAGACGAGACCTCCGCCACTTACACACGTGCTTGAGATGCAGCTTAGAGCATGTAGAGCTAGGAGAGACGCGGCGCAGAGAGCTTTCGAGCTTGTTCACGTCGCGCTCGCGACGATCGAGTCCGGACGGCCTCTGGCATTGGAGGACCTTTGCAATCTAACGAGGAGCATGGAAATGGGAAATCATCACGCAATCGCTCGTGAGTTGATCAACGAACGGATCACTCCCCAGGAGGAGAGGGCCTACATCACCTGGGTGTCGGCGCGCCCCCCTGAGGAGATCAAAGCGATGCAGGAGTACGGCGCCGCGGTGCGTGTGCTGTTTCGTTCTCTTCAGGATCTTCGGGAGAAGAAGTACGAACCTGCTGCTCCCGAGGTTCAATCCCTAATCACTGAGTGGAACGCGCTCGCGGTTCGATACGGGTTGCGGCAGTTCATGACGACATCGATCGAATGGAATCCCCCCATAGCGCAGAAGTGGCTGCAGGTGGGGGAGCACGCTCTATCGCTCAGTGTAGCCTCGCAGGAGGCTGCGCCGGATGACGGTCTCTGGGCCTACTTCGGTGCGGCGCAAGAGGCTGCCTCCTGGCATCAAGCGCTCAGGCAAGTGGCGGACGAGGCCGCAACGCTCGTGGAGAGCAAAGTGGACCCGTCCTCCGCACCCGCCCTGGCACTGGCCAATCGCTTGGCGCAGATCTGCACGACGCATTCCCTGGGATCACCCTTGGTCTACGCGCGGTGGGCTGGGGCGATGCAGTTCCGTGGTCCCGATGATGAAAACGCGCGCAGGAAGAGTGCCTGGAAGTACCTGGTGAGCGCCCTTCAGGCGCAAGAGCCTCGCGTCACTTAACACGGACGGTCCGTCGAAGGCGACTCCTCAACATATCACCCATATACCTCGCGTTCATTCCACCGTAGAGCCGCCATGTCCTTCACCCGAAACTCCGCGTCCGTTGGCATTAGAAACTCATCGAGCTGCGGTGGCTTGATGTCCGTGCCCGACAGCATCGCGTGCACCTGCCCTCGATGATGGGTTTGATGCATGAACAGGTGTGCCAGAACATGGCCTGCGCGATCCGTTTGCACATGCGTACTACGCTCCATGTCGATCATCGCGTCCAGGCCCGGCGCATCAAGCGCCTCGCAGAATGCGATGAGCCGCTCGTCACTTTCTGCCTGCCGTTGAGTGAGCTCGGCCAGGGACTCGCAGGGCTGGAATTCGCGGTATCTGCGTTTCAGCTCCGCCTCGCGATAGAGTGCGCTCACGTAGTACAAATCCACTACGAGGATGTGATTAAGGGTGAGCGCGATACTGGGAAAGAAGGCAGTGCGCGTCGCATGAAAGCTATGGTGCGAGAGCGCTGACATGGCCTCATGCAAACGATGGTTAGCTAAACAGTTGGCACGGGCTTGAATGCGCAGGTATCGCAGCAGATCCATGGTTGTCTCCCAACTGCATGCCGGGGCCGCGGCATCAATGGCTTGCTAAGATACGATTGATTCAATGAAAGGGGAAGCACCGACGGGCGCCCTGTCCCGGAATCGGGCAAGGCGGTTACGTCGGCACCTCCGTAGTCAACTTAACTTTCTTCAGGGCCACATTCGAACTGACGGCGGCGACACCCGGGAGATGTAGGAGAGTCTTTTTCAGGAATCGCTCGTAGTCCTCGATGTTTCGCGCGATGATCCTCAGCAGGTAATCCGAATCGCCCGACATTGAGAAGCACGCAACAATCTCTGCATGCTTCTGCACGCCGCTTTCAAATGCTTCGAGTGTGTTCTCGTCATGTTGCTTGAGCCGCACGCTCGCCATGACGTTGACGGTGAATCCTAACGCTGCAAGATCCCGCACAACCACCTTGCGCTCGATGACCCCATCTGCTTCGAGCCGCTTTATACGACGCCAGCAGGCGGTATGTGACATGCCGCTGCTCTCAGCCAGTTCCATGACTGCCCGGTCTGGATAACGCTGCATGAGGCGCAACAACTTGCGATCAACTTCGTCGATTGTCTTCATGGGGGAGGTGCTGCTGCGTTCCCGACGGTGAAATAATATACACTTAGAGGCGCAGTTTCTGGATTTTTATTCCGAATTAGGGCGCCGCGGACGGAATTTCGGAAACTTTTGTCCAGCCCGGCGCCACTATCATGAGTCGTCGCCAAGTAGTCAGGTGAGCCAGGGCAATGTCGCAGTTGAGTCGGCGCGGTCTGTACATTCCACAGCCTCGTGTGCGTCCAGGCGAGGCTCCGTCTTTCGCTCATTTGGAAATTGCGGCCGGGACCTTGACCCGTCCCCCGTCGGATGCGCCTGCCAAATCCACGAGAGAGCTCTCCGCCGGGCTCATCCGGGTTTTGGACGACGGCGGCATAGCCCGAGGCGATTGGGCCCCCGAACTGCCCGAATCGGTGCTACAGGACGGATTGCGGGCAATGCTGCTGACCCGCATCTTCGATGACCGGATGTTCCGCTTGCAGCGCCAAGGTAAGACCAGCTTCTACATCAAGTCAGCCGGTGAAGAAGCGATCGCGGCAGCACCCTCTCTGGTGCTCGGGCGCACGGACATGTGCTTTCCCACTTACCGCTGTTTGAGTTGGCTCATGGCGAGACAATACCCGCTCGTGAACCTCGTCAACCAGATCTTCTCGAATGCCTGCGATCCCTTGAAAGGCAAGCAATTGCCCGTTCTATATTCCGCGCGCGATTACGGATTTTATTCGCTGTCCGGAAACGTCGGCAGCCGATTTGGCCACGGTGTCGGCTGGGCAATGGCGGCCGCCTATTCAGGCACCAGTCGCATCGCCATCAGCTTCATTGGCGAAGGCACTACCGCAGAAGGCGACTTCCATGAGGCACTCACGTTCGCGAGCGTCTACCGCGCGCCGGTCATTCTGGGGGTGACCAACAATCAGTGGGCGATCTCCTCTTACAGCGGAATCGCAGGCGCCGATGAAGCAACCTTTGCATCGAAAGCGGTGGGTTATGGAATCCCCGGCCTGCGCGTTGACGGCAATGATTTCCTGGCCGTCTGGGCGGTAACTGCCTGGGCCGCCGAACGAGCGCGGCGCGGCCTGGGAGCTACGCTCATAGAATACTTCACGTATCGCGCGGAGGGTCACTCGACGAGCGATGACCCAGCGAAATATCGCCCCGCCAATGAACCTCAGAGCTGGCCTCTGGGTGATCCGATTGAACGACTGAAGAATCATCTCATCGTGCGAGGCCAATGGGATGCTGCGCGACATCAGGCATTACACGATGAGTTGACCGAAGCGGTGCAAGCGGCGGTGCGCGCTGGTGAAAGTGTAGGCACTCTCGGCAAGTCAAAACCGGGTGTTCACGAGATGTTCGAAGGAGTGTTTGAAGAGTCCGACTGGAGAACGCTCGAGCAACGTCGCCAGTACGGGGTCTGACATGCCTGAGATGAACATGATCCAAGCGCTCAACAGCGCGCTTGCCACGATGCTCGAAAGAGACCCAAACGTTCTGATCTTCGGCGAGGATGTCGGGTACTTCGGCGGCGTATTCCGGGTAACGGATAAGCTACAGCAACGGTTCGGCGCCACGCGCTGCTTTGATGCGCCCATCTCAGAAGGTGGCATCGTTGCTACGGCGATCGGAATGGGTGCTTACGGTCTGCGCCCGGTGGTCGAGATTCAGTTCGCGGATTACATACTGCCGGCCTACGACCAGCTCGTTTCCGAGGCGGCACGGCTTCGATACCGTTCCAACCATGAGTTCACCGCGCCTATCACGGTGCGCTCACCTTACGGCGGTGGAATCTTCGGCGGGCAGACGCACAGCCAGAGTCCCGAAGCGATATTTGCGCATGTGACTGGACTGAAGACGGTCATTCCGTCGAATCCGTTTGACGCGAAAGGCCTGCTCATCGCGGCAATCGAGTGCAATGATCCAGTGATCTTTCTCGAGCCGAAGCGGCTTTACAACGGTCCTTTCGCTGGGCGACTCGATCAGCCCGTCAAATCCTGGGCGGGGCACCCATCGGCCGACGTGCCCGAAGGCCACTACACTGTGCCCCTCGGGAAGGCGGCAGTTATCCGAGAAGGGACTGAGGTTACCGTTTTAGCGTACGGCACGATGCTACATGTGGCACTCAGCGCAATCGAGGAAGCCGACCTCAATGCGGAGCTCATCGATCTGAGGTCCATTGTACCTCTCGACATCGACACGATAGTCGAGTCTGTCTGCAAGACAGGTCGGTGTGTCATCGCCCATGAAGCCTCGAGGTTTGGCGGCTTCGGCGGCGAGCTCGCGGCCCTCATACAGGAGCGCTGCTTCTTCAGTTTGCAGGCGCCGATCGAGCGAGTGGGTGGTTGGGACACCCCGTATCCACACGCCTTTGAGTGGGACTATTTTCCAGGTCCCGCCCGTGTCGTCGAGGCGTTGCAACGGGTAATCGCGGAGTAGGCGCAATGGCACGTTACGTCTTTTAGACTACGGGCGTCGGGGATGGTGACGCGGGTCAGACCAGGACCCGCTCGATGCCACCCTGATTCGCGGCGCGTACGTAGGTCGGTAGCCACTGCGGGCCCAGCGTATGTTTGGCGAGCTCGACAACGATATAGTCGGCGTCGAGAGCGACGTCGTCCTGGTAGCGAGCGAGCCCCTGCAGGCAGGACGGACAGGACGTGAGTACCTTGACCGGGCCCGTGTTGCCGTGATCCCGCAGCTCGGCTATGCCTTGATGCAACTCCCGCTCCTTGCGGAATCTCACCTGGGTGGCGATGTCGGGACGGGTGACGGCGAACGTGCCGGATTCGCCGCAGCAGCGATCGCTTTTCAGCACCCGGCCGTTGACCTTGGAGTTGATCAGGTTGTTGACGACCTTGAGCGGATCGTGCTGCTTGATCGGTGTGTGACACGGATCATGATAGAGGTAGCGCGTGCCGGTCACGCTTTCCAGCCGGATGTTCTTCTCCATCAGGTACTCGTGAATGTCGATGAGCCGGCAGCCTGGAAAGATCTGGTCGAACTCGTAGCCGGCGAGTTGGTCATAGCAGGTACCGCAACTGACCACGACGGTCTTGATGTCCAGGTAGTTCAACGTGTTGGCCACGCGATGGAACAACACCCGGTTGTCCGTCACGATCCGGTCGGCTTTATCGGTATCGCCGCTTCCCCGTTGGGGATAGCCGCAACACAGGTAGCCTGGTGGCAACACCGTTTGTACGCCGACGTGCCAGAGCATGGCCTGGGTCGCGAGCCCCACCTGTGAAAACAACCGCTCGGAGCCGCAGCCTGGGAAATAGAAGACTGCCTCGGTCTCCGCGGTCGTTCTGGCTGGATCGCGGATGATCGGTACGTAGGCACGATCCTCAATGTCGAGTAGGGCGCGTGCGGTGCGTTTCGGCAGCCCTCCGGGCATACGCTTGTTTACGAAGTGCACGACCTGTTCATGCATCCGGGGTGCCCCGGTCGTAGCGGGCGGCTTCCGGGTCTGCGCGCGCGCGAATGGCTGTAAGACGCGATTTGCCAGACGTTGAGCACCGTAACCGACGCCTACGACGGCGGCACGGGCCAACTTGATCGTGTTTGGATTGGTAGCCTCGAGGAAGAACGCCGCGGCCGCCGCGGCCGGCCGGATGCGTTTCTTACCCATGCGGCGCAGAAGGTCACGCATCGCCATCGACACGTCACCGAAATCAATGTCGACCGGGCAGGGCTTGGCGCACTTGTGGCATACAGTGCAGTGGTCCGCGACGTCGCCGAACTCATCCCAATGTTGAATTGCGACGCCGCGGCGCGTCTGTTCCTCGTATAGAAAGGCTTCGATGAGTAGCGATGTCGCGAGGATTTTGTTGCGCGGCGAGTACAACAGGTTTGCTCGCGGCACGTGCGTAGCGCAGACCGGTTTGCATTTACCACAGCGCAGGCAGTCCTTGATGGCGTTGGAGATAGCCCCGATCTGAGACTGCTTCATGATGAGCGACTCATGACCAAGGAGGTTGAAGCTCGGGGTATACGCCCGGGTCAAGTCCCCACCGGGAAGGAGTTTTCCAGCGTTAAAGCGGCCCTGCGCGTCGATCCGTTGTTTGTAGGCGCGAAACTCGCTCGTTTCTGCGTCGGTCAGGAATTCGTACTTGGTAATTCCAATGCCGTGCTCGCCGGAGATTACCCCGTTGAGGCTGCGTGCAATCTGCATGATGCGAGTGACTGCCGCGTTCGCCTCCTGCAGCATGCCGTAGTCATCCGAGTTCACCGGAATATTCGTGTGCACATTGCCGTCTCCGGCGTGCATGTGCAGGGCGATGAACACGCGGCTCTTGAGCACGCGTTGATGGGTAGCGTCGCATTCCGCGAGAACGCCAGAGAGCGGCCCGATAAGGAGCTCGGACAGGCGCGAGCGGATCTCAGTTTTCCAAGAAATGCGCAGGGCGCGATCCTGAACGAGGTCGATCAGTCGCGCGGCGGGAGTATCGGCGAGACGGCGCGCCAACTCAGGCTTGAGGGTGTCGTAACCGAGATCGAGAAGGCGGGATTTGACGTCCTCCAAGGGTCGGTCGAGTGAAGCCAGGACGTACTGCCAACGCTCGCGCGCTGTGTGCACGATCTCGAGAGCTTCCGCGATGCGCTGTTTTACGGCTTCGTCGCCTGGCGTGTCGTCATCGGAAGTCTCCGCGTTGGCGTGCGCTATTCTTTCCTGCAGAAGACGCTCGAGCTCGTCTGTCAACCGCAGCTTGTTGCCGGTCGACAGCTGGATATTGAGTCGCTCTATGGCGTCCGTGTATTCCGCCATCCGGGGCAGCGGAATAACAACGTCCTCGTTGATCTTGAAGGCGTTCGTATGCCGAGAAATCGCCGCCGTGCGAGCGCGGTCGAGCCAGAATTTCTTTCTGGCCTCGGCGCTAACGGCGATGAAGCCTTCGCCACCACGCGCATTTGCGAGTCGAACGACCTGTGAAGTTGCGGCTGCAACAGCATCGGCATCGTCACCGGCGATGTCACCGAACAGCGCCATCTTCGGCAGACCACCGCGCTTTGATTTCGTGACGTATCCCACCGCCCTGAGGTAGCGGTCGTCCAGATGTTCGAGCCCTGCAAGCTGCACACCGAGTTTAGGGCCCTCTTTCTCGAGGTAGTCCTTGATCTCCACGATAGAGGGAACCGCAGTGTGCGTGTGGCCGAAGAACTCAAGGCATACGGTCCGCGTATGCACCGGCATGCGGTGTAGTATCCAACGCGCCGAAGTAACAATGCCGTCGGTACCTTCCTTCTGCACGCCCGGCAATCCGCCAAGAAATTTGTCCGTGACGTCTTTGCCGAGCTCCGCTTTGCGGAATGACTTGCCCGGAATCATCAGTCGAGTGTTGCGCAACACTTTGGCGCCGTCGGGTGCTTGCCGGCCGTCCTTCCAGACAAGCTCGAATTCCGCGGTCTCGACCTCGTGGATCTTGCCCAGATTGTGGTTGACACGGGTGACTTCGAGCCAGTCGCCCTCCGGGTCCACCATTCTCCACCAGGCCAGATTGTCGATTGCCGTGCCCCACAGCACGGCCTTCTTGCCGCCGGCGTTCACGGCGATGTTGCCCCCAATACAAGAGGCCTCGGCTGAAGTGGGGTCGACGGCAAATACCAGCTCAGCGCGTTCGGCGGCGTCGCCAACACGCTTGGTGACTACGCCTGCTCCCGTAAGGATCGTCGGCACGGGGCGGAGCTTGCCCGGGAGCTCGACGCGTTCGACGTTGCCCAGGAATTCGAGTTTCTCGGTGTTGATGACCGCTGAGAGAGGGCTCAAAGGAATGGCACCGCCGGTGTACCCGGTACCGCCGCCCCGAGGGATGATGGTGAGGCCTAGCTCGATGCAGGCCCGTACGAGCCCGGGAATCTCGTCCTCTTCATCGGGGCAAAGGACCACGAACGGATACTCGACTCGCCAGTCTGTTGCGTCAGTGGCATGGGAGACCCGCGCTACCGCGTCGAAGCGAATGTTATCGGATCGGGTGTGGCGCCGGAGCAGCTGACGCGCGGCCTTTCGGCGACGTGCGATATCGGCAAAGCGTGCAAAGAAGCGATCCACGGCTTCACGGGTGGAGCGCAACAGTTCACCGACTTTCGCATCCCGCTCAGCATCGGCGCCGTCTCGCCGGCTGGCAATCGCGTTGAGTCGATGGTGCAGGGCGTCCTTGAGCAGCTTCAGACGGCGGGGGTTGTCGAGGAGATCGGCTTCCAGGTAAGGGTTGCGCTCGACGACCCAGATGTCACCCAGCACTTCGTAGAGCATGCGGGCCGATCGCCCGGTGCGGCGCTCGTTTCGCAGCTCCTCGATGAGACGCCAAGCCTCCGGCCCCAGTAATCGCGTTACGATTTCCCGGTCGGAAAAGGACGTGTAGTTGTAGGGGATTTCGCGAAGTCGCGATTCTTCGTTGGAAGGCGAAACTGGGACCAAGGGGTTGCTCTCTCACTGGTGCTGTGCAATTCCACTGACCTTGGCACGAGATCTGGTCAGCGGCCGGGCATTGTAGCGGTGGCGCCGGTTGAGAGCACGGCGGCCCACCGTGACCTTTGCTTGGGACCAGCTGGGGGTTCGCCCGCTGGCTGCACCAAAATGAGGCTGTCATGGGGGCGCTATGGCAGCTTTGTTGGCTCGGCGGCGAGCTTCTGAGTCGGAAATAAATGCCCTAGTCCAGGCGTACCGATCAGACGTGCTGGGGCCTCCAGGTCCCACAGATGCTGGTGCGGCGCCGCCGAGCAGCGCCGCTGCGGCCCCGACGGACATCGCATTGACAAAGTCGCGGCGGGTGGTTGGCATATGCATGCCAAGCTCGCGATCGTCCAGTTCGCCTGATGAGGGGTGTCAGCTTGTGCGGGCCTGCGATGGTCCGGGAATCGAACCGGTAATACCTCCGGTTGCCTCCTTCAGCGATTGGAGTGGAAATTGGCGACCGTTGCCAACCGTTGTCGCCAAACACACGCTTCATACGCGCTGCTCGTTGTACCCATGGGCGCTCCATATTGATCGACGCGCGGGGGATCAGACCAGAAAGGCCAGCGCCCGCAGGCGGAGGGGCAGGCAGCCGTGTAGGCCATCACGGAGGCTGTTGGATGGTTGCCTGTTGTGATAAACCCTTGGGCGTACGGTGGGTCTACATCGCCATCTGCAACGCCGTCATACGTTCGGCGTGTCACCGGGTCTCGTGGATGAACGAAAACCTTGTCACTATGCATTGCCAATTGACGACCGCGAAGGCCTTCTTGGCATCGACGCGATATCCTGCGGATAAACCACAATTACGACCGTCATCGTTGTGGATGACTACAATGGCGATGTCTGCCTTGGAGGCGTCACGCGCTTGCACGAGATCCGCCCATTTCGTGGGGTTGGGGCTTAGTAGGTCATCCAGAATGGGGTCGAACGGATCCTTGGCGCTCGTGTCCCTTCTGATGCGCGGGCTAACGACATCGACACAACTTTGACCTGGCCTGCGATGTTGGCGCAGTCCGCGGGCCGAGTTGTTGAGGAGCCCGGAGCCGGTGCGATGTGCCTAGCCACACGCCTGCATGCCCCGGCTTGGGCTCAGGTAGAGGGGCTTTGCCTGAAATCAGATCCGCGACCTGGTTGAGCTTTTGGGTATCTTCCGTTGCCGGCGCAGCTTTCAGGCAAAGAGGCGCGCCCAGAAGCATGAAGGCCCAGGGTGCGCCGCGCCACACGGCCCATGGTCGCGTTGAAGTAACAGGATCGCCGCTTCCCAGAGCCGCAGTCGCTGGCATTACTGCTCTCCCTGCGTGATGTCGATGGGCGTCAACTGGTGATCGCGCGGTCTCGGTGCCGTAATCGCCTGGCCTTTGAAGAAGAGCGCGATCTCCCGATTGCGCCGGGTGACCAGGCCGCCCTGTTGTTTGCCGCCAGCCCAGATCCAACGCCGCATCTGCTCCGGCACTTCCGCATAACGAGCTTGGTCGATTACCTGACGCAAAGTCGAAGTACGAAAGTGATCGCCCCCTACGTTATAAACGAAGTCGCAGAGCGCGGCGAACTGGTTGTCGTTCAATGCCGAGTTGTCATGAAGCGTTTGAATCAGCGACTTTCGGGCGAGTGTCATGTCTGCCACCAGCAAAGTTGCGCCTTCCGGTTCGGTGAGACCCTTGCGAAAGCTCTCCGGCTCTTTGCCATTACATGGATGGCGCCAGACGAGGTGCCCGTAAGCGATGCTGCAATAGTTCACGGAATCCAGATACAGCCGCGGTTTGAATGCCTCGGACAGCCTGGTGAGACCGTAACCCTCTGAATTGATGTCTCTCAGCGGTCCAACCGGCGCCGTGTCACCCGGGCGTGGTCGGTCGAGAAAGATCCCCGGGGTCAGCGGCGCGCTCGAGCAGGCCGTCATCAGAATCACAGCGCCGCCTACGGCGAGTGACCGCAGGTAAGTAAGTACGCTCATTGGCGGCTCTGATTGACCAGAATCTGCGGCGGCTGCCACTGGGTTTTGCCAGGAAGGGGCGGTGTGCCTGCTCCGACCGGGTTTCGATCTCCCGGCCGTCCGTTCCCTGCAGGGGCCACCAGTTTCGCCTTCTTTGCGGCGATCAACGTTGCAAAGGATTTGTTGCTCTTCGCAAGATCGCTGAGGGTGGGTGCGATGGTCGCAACGACATCCAGCTTCTTTTTGCTGGTTGCATCCCATGTCTTTTTTGCCACCGTGTCCGACAACATCTTCGCGAGCGTCGGCTGATCGCTGTCCTTGGTCGTGGAATCCGCCATCACGGCAAGCACGGCCAGATCGTCAGCGCTGGGGGGGTCGGAGAGCTGCAGCGTGGCCTGAATCTTCTTGACGTTAGCCAGGTCGGCGTCGGTGGTAAAGATGTTGACCGTGGGTGGGTTGCCAGCCGCGTTTACCGTTGCCGTGCCGATTGCTTGTCCTGCAAGTCCGACAATGCTCGAGTAGGTACAGAGTTGGGCGTAGCCACTTACGCGTGCGTCCGCTTCAATGATGTCTTTGGCGTCCCCGGGCGGGGAATCGGTTCGATAGGCCTTCAGTGCCGCCAGCACCAAGTCATGCGTTTGAGTCGGATAGGCGCTTAGGAGTGCATATTTCTGATAGTTGTCGAATCCTACCGCGCCCAGTCCGAAGGCCGCTGCCGCAATGCCGACGGGCTTCGACGACTGGTGAACGAGCGCGATGATGGCGGCGGCAGCCGCGCCGAGCGCCGCAACGTCCGCTTTAGTCATTTGCACCTCGTTTGAGGCCCTAGTCACCAAATCGAAGAATTCGTTGCAGCGATCAAACGCAAGCGAGTACCCGGTCTCCGCGTACTGTTGAGGACTAAGAAGCTTGCTGGAATCGACGTTTGTCGGTAGCGACTTTGGGGCGTCTAACTTTTCCGCCGACATATCTTCATGGGACACTCGATAGAGTGCGCGATAACGATCAGCGACGTCTTCCGGAGCAACCGTCGCCGAAGGGGGTTGCGCCTTGAATGAGGCGCAACCGCCCAGTCCCAACGTCACTACCAGGGCGGCAAGATAGCAGCCCAATCGAACTTCCACGCGATTCATGAAGATTCCCCTGTTGGTGGCGCGGCAACGCGCTTGTTATTCTCATGGATTCAAAGGAGACCCGTGTCGGCAGCTCAAGCGCCGCTCACGGCCTTTGTCATACACCAACATTAACCTCGTTCACCGCTGTGATCAACTCGGAAGACGGAGGCTTTCCGGTGTTTGCGGACCCTTCGTGTTCGCGCCGTATGACGGTCGTCCAGGTTTCGTCGAGAAAATTGTTCCAAACAGGCATGGCCATTCAGCGCGCGCAACAATACTCCAGCGAATATATCGATTCCTATGAGTTCAGCGTTAGCTGCCACAATTCGCCCGAATTGCATCCGGTCGGCGTCTCAATCGACCGTCAATCTGCTGCCACGGATCGGAAACGGTGAGGGCGATCGATGCAATCCTATTTTGGTAAACGGGCAGTTGACTTAATAGCTGCAGGCGCAGCGTGCCTCGTGTTTACGCCGCTTGCAGCAGGGATCGCGCTGGCGATATGGCTCGAGGACGGCGGGTCGCCGTTGTTCTTGCAGACCCGTGTCGGTCACCGACGTCGGCCGTTCACGGTCTTCAAATTCAGGACCATGCGCGACCAGCAGGTCACGCGGGTAGGCCGTTGGTTGCGTCAGACCGGGCTGGACGAATTACCCCAGTTCATCAATGTCTGCCGCGGCGACATGAGCGTCATCGGTCCCCGACCACTCACCACAGAAGACATCCGGCGTCTTGGCTGGGCCGATCGGAATCACGACTGGCGGTTTGCGGCGCGGCCGGGAATCACCGGGCTTTCGCAGCTTCTTGCGGGCCGAAGTGCTTGTTACAGTCGCCGGCTGGAGCGCTTGTGTCTTCGTCGCCAGAGTTTGTTGTTCGACCTACGGCTCATTGTTCTCTCTTTCGCCGTGAGCCTGGTGGGCAAGCGCGTTGTACGCCGCTGGTTGCGGCGCGCGACAGAGAGGCCAGCGCGCAATGGAGGAGTTATTCGCAATGCGCCGGCTGTTGCGTACCAATTTGCGACGCAACAAGTCCGTGCGGGTGGAAGGTGAGTATGTGTCGTGCGCTAGCCGCAGCGGCTGTGGCATGATCTATCCGCTCGGTGCACGCCTCTGTGTCGCAGTCATGGTCCTGATCGGGTGCTCCACTCCCTTATTCGCAGCGGGGCTCCGCTCTGAGATTGAATCGGCGAATGCCAAGTTCTCAGCCATCGCCGCACGGGGAGACGGCGCGGCACTGGCGAGCCTCTATGCGAAGGACGGGGCGGTTATGCCTGCAGGAAGTGAGCCTGTCCGCGGAACTCAAGCAATCGCAAAGTTTTGGCAGGGCGCGCTCGCCTCCGGCGTGGCTGCCATCGAGCTCAAAACCGTAGAGGTATATGGTCAGGGCGCAACGGCTACTGAGGTCGGGGAGTACGTGTTGCAGGACAAAGCCGGCAAGCAGCTCGACCGGGGCAAGTACATCGTGATCTGGCGGCGCCAGGACGGTGAGTGGAAGCTGCTGCGCGACATGTTCTCTACCAACATTCCGCCTCCCAAAACCTGAAGGTCACCGCGCGCCTTGGCCCAACGACTACGCCTCGCATTGGCGGAGGACTTCGAATGCGAGGGGCCGGGGCGCTGCGCCGCCGTTGCATGTCGAAGCTGGGCAGGACGACAGTGCGATCGCGAGATCCATTTCGGCGCGCACGACGAATGAGTCGCCGGCGCGAGATCGGGGTGGCGCGAAAGCGAGGCGCCCGTCGGCGCTCACATCTACATTCATGAAGAAGTTGAATGCCGTTGGAAGCGGGTCGGGCACGATGCCGAGGTTCCGAAGCTCAGTACACAAATTGTCGTGACAGTTTGCGTGGTAGCCGGTTACGCCGTATTGGATCTGAAACATCTCGAGGCTACAAGAAGCGTAGAGGAAGTCGTGCCTGCCAACGTCATCGGCGACGATGGTGAGCATCCGTTCGCTGCGATCGGACCAGAGCACGTCTCCTATCGAAAGATAGATCTTCCCGCAGTAGTCGAACGTACGGCCGTTCGAAAGACGTTGGCGTCCATCGTGCGAGAACGCGACGAGATCGCCGCTCTGTCCGCCCTGGGGATCAAGGATCTGCAGCCGCTCGCCGCGCTTCAGGCGTAGCCCCGCACCGCCCGCTGCAGGAATGAGTCGTCGCATGAGCATCCTCCTTCAAAACGTCCCGATGCTACCAGCCCACCGCCTCCCCATCTTTGCGATGATCGGAGGCGGCGCGGTAAACGCCGTCCGGGAGTGCCCAGATGGCCTGAAAGCCGCCCATATGCGTGCCGTTGGTGGAATTCACTTTGTGACCCTTGGCGCGCAGAGCACCGCCGACGAGGTCATAAAGGTTGGACTCCAGGTCGAGGGTGTTGGTGGCCTGAGCGTGGCTGAAGCGGGCGGCGTCGCTGGCTGCTTGCGGGTTTGCGCCGAGGTCGATCATGTCGAGCAGGACTTGGACGTGGCCCTGGGCCTGTTGGCTTCCGCCCATGAGGCCGAACGCCATGAGCGGACGGCCGTCCTTCATGACGAACCCCGGTACCAATGTATGAAAGGGCCGCTTGTGTGGCGCGAGCAGGTTAGGACTGCCGGGCTCGAGAGAAAACAACGCCCCGCGGTCGTTGAGCACGAATCCGTAGCCCGGTATGGTGATTCCAGCGCCGAAGCTGTCATAAATGCTGTAGATGAATGAAACCATGTTGCCCCACCGGTCGGCCACGGCGAGATATATGGTGCCCCCCACAGGATCGCCCTTGCGCTCCGGTGTGCTGGCTTTCTTCATGTCGATGCGGCCACAGAGGCTCGCGGCGTAGGATTTGGAGATGAGGCGTTGTACGGGGATCTGCGAGAAGCCCGGGTCGCCGTTGAAGGCGTAGAGGTCCGTGTAAGCCAGTTTCTTGGCCTCGACCACCAGATGCCAGTAGTCGGGAGAGCGGGGCCCGAGAGCGGCGAGGTTGACACCGAGCTTGGGCGCGCAGACCTCCAGAATGTTCAGTGTCTCGAGCACCGCGAACCCTTGAGTATTCGGCGGCAGCTCGTAGACGTCATATCCATGATAGTTCGTGGTGATCGGTGTTTCCCAGGTGGCATGGGTGTCAGCCAGGTCCTCCAGGGTCAGGGTTCCTCCGAGCGCCTGCGACTTCGCCACCATGGCGTTGGCGATGTCTCCCTTGTAGAAGGCATCACGGCCTTTGGTCTGTAGCAGTCGGAAGGTGTGGGCGAGATCAGGGTTGCGAAAGACGGAGTAGAGCGCGGGTGGCTTACCGCCCACCAGATAGGTTTTTGCCGAATCAGGGTCCTTGGCCAGGACCTCCGCGCCTTCGATCCAGTCATTGTGAATGCGCTCGGTCACGGCAAATCCCTGCTCGGCCAGCGTGGCAGCAGGCTCCAACGTCTCCTTGAAGGTCATGGTTCCCGCGCGCTTGAGCAGCACGTCCCAACCGTCGACGGCACCGGGGACGGTCACCGAGTCGATGCCATGGCCCGGCATCTGTTTCTGATAGCCGCGTTGGGCCATGTGCTGCGGTGTCGCGCCCGAGGGGGAGCGACCACTGGCATTGAGCCCGATGAGTTTGTGTTCTTTCGCTACCCAGGCGAGGACGAACACATCACCGCCAACACCGGTGCTTTCCGGCTCAACGAGATTCAACACCGCAGCGGTGGCCACGGCGGCATCGAAGGCGTTACCGCCTTGCTGCAGGATCCGCAGTCCCGCCTGAGCGGCCAGAGGTTGGCTGGTGGTAACCACCCCGTTGCGGGCGAGAACCTCCGACCGGGTTTGCTCGAGCCAGCCGCTGCTTCGGTCACCCCGGACAGCATTGAAGGCAGGCTTCTCAGGGGCCTCGGCGTTGGCGGTCAATGGAGCGACCGCGACGAACAGGCTGGACAACAAGAGACTCAGGCGGCGAATTGCGCGAGGAAATCGATCCATGGGCCACGCTCCTGAAAGACAAGTGATGGGCAGTGCCCCAGCTTACCGGGAAGCGGCTTGCCAGGGGTCGTCCGGGGTGCCTTACGAAGTTCCGATACACCTTCCATGATATCGTGCGCCCCCGTGCCGGCACGGAGTGTGAACATGATTGCTGACCTGACGACCAACGGAACCTGCCGCGGCGGATTCCGCTCGGCCCTGATGATCGCTCTGTGCCAGTGGATTGCATTGGGGGCAGCAGCTACCCCTGCGCAGGCGGCTACCGGTAGCGCCGGGACTTCAGGGGAAGAGGGCGAATGGGTCATGCCGGCGAAGGACTACGCCGCCAGCCGGTACAGTGGTCTTACACAGATCACGCCCCAGAATGCCAAAACGCTGCATCCCGTTTGGACGTTCTCCACCGGAGTGCTGGGCGGGCACGAAGGACAGCCGCTGGTCGTCAAGGACACGATGTACGTCGTGACTCCGTGGCCGAACGCACTCTATGCGTTCGATCTCACCAAAGAAGGCTACCCGCTGCGTTGGAAGTACCGGCCGGACGTCAGCCCGAATGCCATCGGAATAGCGTGCTGCGATTCAGTCAACCGCGGCGCGTTCTTTGCGGACGGCAAGATCATCTACAACCTGCTCGATGGTCATACTGTCGCCATCGATGCTCATTCCGGCAAGGAGATCTGGAAGACCCAGGTCGCCGATCTCGGCTCCGGCGAGACGACAACCATGGCGCCCCTCGTGGTGAAGGACCGGGTGATCGTCGGCGCCTCCGGAGGCGAGTTCGGCATTTACGGTTGGCTGAAGGCGCTGGACTTGAAGACCGGTCAGGTGGTCTGGACGGCACACAACATGGGACCTGACGCGGATATGCTCATCCGCCCGGATTCCTTCAAGCCTCCCTACGACAGCGGTACCGATCTGGGCGTTCACAGTTGGCCTGCGGATGCGTGGAAGATCGGAGGTGCCCCGGTGTGGGGTTGGGTTTCGTACGATCCCGAGCTCGATCTCATCTACTACGGCACGGGTAATGCTTCTCCGTACAACCCCGAGCAGCGGCCCGGAGATAACAAGTGGAGCAGCAGCGTGCTGGCGCGTCGCCCCGAAGATGGCACGCTCGTCTGGGCCTACCAGTTTACGCCGCACGATAGTTGGGATTTCGATGCCACCGGCGCCATGATTCTTGCCGATCTCACCGTATCCGGTAAGCCGGTCAAGGCATTGGTGCACTTCGACAAGAACGGCTTTGCTTATACCCTCGATCGAGCTACCGGCAAACTGTTGGTTGCTTCACCGTTCGCTCCAGTGACGTGGGCGAAAGGGGTGGATCTGGCGACGGGGCGACCAGTGGTCGATCCCACGAAGCAGACGGGAGTTTCCAAAGGCAATGTGAAGGGCATCTGCCCATGTCTGGAAGGGGCGGTCAGCCCTTCATCCCCCGGTGCGTACTCGCCGCACCTGCATCTCTTCTTCACCTCCACCAACAATCTGTGCATGGAGTACGAGACATCGCGGGCGTCGTACCTGAAGGGTACGCCTTACATGGGTGCGAACTCTCCATACTTCGCAGGTCCCGGCGGTAACCTCGGCTCTTTCATCGCCTGGGACGCTGCTACGGGCCGCAAGGTCTGGGAGAACAAGGAACCTTTCCCGAACTGGAGCGGCGCACTCGTGACCGCGGGCGATGTTGCGTTCTACGGCACTCTGGATGGTTGGTTCAAGTCGGTCGATGCCCGAACCGGCAAGGTGCTGTCGAAGTTCAAAGTGGGCTCCGGAGTGGTCGGCAATCCGATCACGTATCGTGGCCCCGACGGGAAGCAGTATGTCGCGGTCTACGCAGGCTACGGTGGCGACTGGTCACTGCTCACCGGCGACGTCGCTTCCAATGATCCGGCCGATGTCCGCTTGCCCACGGATTACATGAAGAACATTGCACGGCACACCAGTATGGGTGGGTTGGTGTGGATCTTCGGCCTCTAACGCACGTTTTGGGAGCATCCGCATGAGCAGGCTACTTCGGGTTTCGGCGGCCGCAGCGCTCCTGTTGGTAGCTTGCGGACGTCAGAGTCAGGCACCCGCGCCCTCCGGCCCCCCGACGCTGCCGGCCATCCAATACGAATCTCACGTCTCAGCAGGCGGCCGCGCTCCTCCTGCCGGCACTTTGCACAACCCGTATAGCGGCGACGCAGGGGTCGCAAAGAACGGCGGGCAGTTGTTTTCCGCCATGAACTGCGATGGCTGCCACGGCGGGGGCGCCGTGGGCTGGGTCGGTCCCAATCTGGGGGACGGCCGTTGGCGCTATGGCGGCGCCGACGAGGAAATCTTCAACTCCATCTACTACGGCCGCCCGCGCGGCATGCCGGCTTTCGGTGGCGCGTTGGGCACCGAGGGAGTGTGGGTTCTGGTGACTTACCTCAAATCTCTGCCGGTGCCGAAGGATATCGCCACCGAGTCATGGGAGAGCCCCTGAGGAGGCGTCGCGTCTGGTTACACGCCCGTAGTGGGCGGCAAGGACCGTGACGCTTCCGCAAGTCAGGAGGCTGGCCAACATTCCGACCATCAGCGCGTAGTCGTGCTGAAAATAGCCGTGCAGTGCTCCGATAGCCTGCAGTGTGTTGAAGCCTGCAAAGGATAGGAGCGAGACGCCTTGTGCGTTCTTCGTGCGCCACAGGTGCACGGCCTGGGGCACGAACAGAGCGGCATTCAACACCATGCCGAGCCCGAAAATAAAGGCGACAATGTCTCGCATCAGCCTGCCGCCGCAAGCTCTTCCACCGGGCGGAAGTCTTCATCCAGCCCGAAGAGGCGGGGGCCGAACACCTTCAAGGATTCAGGGCGGCGCATGATCGGTGCAGCGCTATACCCGATAACGCGCACGCGTTGCCCGTAAGCAAGCATTTCCGCGGTCAGGGGCTCGGCGGACTCCGCGTCCAGAATGGCGATCAGGTCCGGAACGATGGTGACGGTTCGTCCGTTATGACGGGCCACCAGATACTCGTTCTGGATCTCAATGCGGAACTCGGGGTCGCGGCCGGCGCCGCTGGCGATCAGAACCCGTCCCCAGTGCCAGCCGTCACGGGTCTCATGTAACACATCGACAATCCGGCCGTTGAATAGCTCGCGCGCGTAGCGTCCCTCCGCGGGGGCGTTGAGAAATTCAAGCACACCCCTCACAGGGTCGAGTTGAGATTCGCGCGCCGTGCGGATGCGCCGTCCTATTTCCAGCGTATGGGTTACGGTGTCATGCACCGCGAGTTGCTTCACCTGCCGGCCGGACATGGGATAGAAGCTGCCGAAAATCATCGAGCCCAACGATGCGCAGACAGATCGAACAACGTCCTCCGCAATACGGTTCGTTGTCGTATGCACATGAACGACGTTGCCCGAGTCGTCCATCAGAACACTCGGTGTGGCCGCACAACCGTAGACGCCGAATGTTGTCATCTCAAGGTGAGGGAATGCCCGTCCCATACCGTCTGCATCGACGACTGGAATCCCCGCACGCGTGCCCAGGGCCAGTGGAAACATCGAGTTGACGCCACCGATCTCCGCGCTGATCAGCGCGTCGATTTTGCGCCCGTAGAAGCTTTCACTGGCTTCGAGGAGCCGGAGCAAAGTATGCGTGCTCACGAGATGCTCGATAATGACGGTAGGGGCGCCGACCCCAGCTATCGAGAGCACGAACGCGTCGTCCGACAGCTCGGACGCTTTTAATATCTTCGGACCGCGTCCCTCGGCCAACTGATTGCGCAGATAAAGCTCGCCGACGTATGGATCGCCGCCGCCGCCGGATCCGAGTAGTACCGCGCCGCGGGCCATGTCGCGTACGTCCAGGTCGCTTGTGATCGTGTACATCAGGGGGCTCCTACCCGCAGTTTGCCTACGGCGCGGACCTTCACTTGGACTGCAGTTGTTCTCATATGGGTCATGGGCAGTTCGGTCATCTCGACGATCTCGATCGAGTCCGGTTCCGCGCCTGCGGACACCGCGGCCATTCGGGCTTCTTCCTTCGCTTGCTCCAAAGCTCGCTCCCGCCCGCCCGCGAAATCGAACATCCGGTCGACACGTCCGCTCACCATGGAAATCGCGGCGCCCACAGCGTTGGCCACGTCGGCGTGTTTCGGCCGGTGAACTTCGGAGGTGCCGCGCAAAGGGCGGCTCAAGAGGATGTGACCGCCGCCAACAAGGATGACGGGCACGGGAAGGCTGCTGGTTTTCATCTGATCGATGGCATCCTCGATCTGAGCATGAATGCGATCGAGCACGGCGGTTGTGAGGTTGTGGTCGAGCGAGGCAACCCGCTTCGGATCGCCAACGGACGCCTGTCCAGCACGTACGGCTACGTCCGTCGTCGTCAGATCCTTGCCGCCGAACACCAACGCGCGGCGGGTGAGCTCAAACCCGACGGAGTCGGGACCGAGTACGACGTGATCGGCTGAGCCTCGGACATGAGTGCCGCCACCAAGGGCGATCGACAGCACATCCGGCATGCGGAAGTTGGTGCGTACGCCGCCGATGAGATGCGCTGTCGCGGTTTCCCTTGGAAAACCGCGTACCAGAAAGCCCAGATCTGTCGTCGTGCCGCCGATGTCCATGACGATTGCGTCTTGCAAGCCCGTCAGAAAGGCCGCGCCGCGAATGCTGTTTGTCGGACCGGCGGAACAGGTCACTATAGGGAAGCGGGTGGCATACGCAGTGGACACCAGCGTCCCGTCATTCTGGCTGAAGTAGATCGGGGCTCGAACGCCCAACTGTCCCAGGGCGTCCTTTAGCGAGGTCACCACCTTTCGAGAGAGCTGACGCAGAGAGGCATTGATCAGAGCTGCATTTTCCCGGTCGATCAACCCAAGGCCACCCACCTCGCTCGAGAGCGTGATGTCCGCTTCGGGATGGACGTTCAGGATGATGTCCGCGGCTTTCTGCTCGATGTCTGGACGAACCGGAGCGAATCCTGCTGTCAGGGCAAGCGCTCGGATACCCTTCGCCCGGGCGTCTCGAGCGGATTGCTCCAGTGCAGCCGTATCGAGCGGAGCGTACTCGCGCCCGTCATAGAACGAGCCGCCGCCAACCAGATATCCGTGCCGCCCTACGGCCTGCACCAGATCGTCCGGCCATCCGACCATCGGCGGTATGCCGTCCGATTTCGGTAGCGCGATGCGAATCGCTGCGACCTGCGTCAAATCGCGCCGCTGGACGAACGCGTTGATGAATTGAGTCGTACCGATCATCACGGTGGCGAGACTAGCCGGCGACATCTGCGCGGCTTCGAGTACCGCACGGACAACCGCAATCAGCCCTTCGCCCACGTCTGCGGTCGTCGGTCGCTTCGCCGCCGCGATGACTTCGTCGCCCCGCATGATGACCGCGTCAGTGTTGGTGCCGCCGACATCCACACCCAACACGGGTGAGGCTTCACTCATGACAGACCCTCCGTCAGTCGATTCAATACGATTTCCCCGCCCCGAATGACGAGTTTGAGATGTTTTTCGGGCTCCGCCAGCACGCGCAAATCGCTGCAAGGGTCGCCCTCGACGCCGATGAGATCGGCGTACGCGCCCACTGCGAGGGTGCCGATCTGACCTGCCATATTCACCAGATCGGCGTTCACGCGCGTGGCCGAGCGGATGATGTCGACGGCGGCTTGGACCCGGCCCCGTGTGATGAACTCGTGGGCCTGCCGGTCGCGTAGTTGGCCGAACAGGTCGGTACCAAAGCCGAGCTTCACGCCCGCCTTGACGCAGAGCGCGAGCGACTCAGCGTTTTGGTCAGCAATCATACTTAGCTTCTCCGCCGCGCCTGGTGGAAGACGTGTGCTGTCCTGCCGCAGAACGTCGACAACGGCGAGCGTCGGTACAACGAAGGCGCCTGCTTCGGCGACCGCATCGGCGCTCGCGCGGTCCATTAGCGTGCCGTGCTCAATAGAGCGGACGCCATTTCGGATACAGCGCAGGACCGCTTCGGCGGTGTGAGCGTGCGCCATGACATAGGTACGTCGGGTCGCCGCTTCTTCTACTGCTGCACGGATCTCGTCGTCGGTAAACTGGTTCATCCAGAGCGGATCTGTCGGCGACAGAACTCCGCCGGACACAAACAGCTTGATCTGATTCGCTCCCTGTCGGAGTTGCTCCCGCACAGCTCTGCGCATCTCCTCCGGTCCGTCTACGACTGCGCTGAGTGCGCCGCTATAGCCGCATGAGCAAATGGGCACGGCGTCGGCCGGCCGCATGTCGCCATGCCCGCCGGTCTGGGAGAGAGCTTTACCGGCGAGCAGTAGTCGAGGGCCTCGGATCAGGCCCTGTTCGGTGGCACGTACCAGGCCGATGTCGCCACCTCCGGCGTCGCGTACCGTCGTGAATCCCCGCAGCAGCGCTGATTCGAGGTGACGGCGCGCGTCCAGCGCGCGCAGGGATGCGTGCGAGCGATCGATCGAAGCCACGTCAAAACTGGCACTGACGGGGTGGAAGTGAGCATCGATGAGCCCTGGCAGAATCGTCAGCGATGAGGCATCGATCTCGCGGGTTCCACCGGAGTCGGGTCCGCCGCCCGTAGCAGCTCCCGACACCTGCGGCGATAACGCGGCGACCTTGTCGCCGCGGACGACAATGTCGAGCACCTGATCGGTATGCAGCCGCTCACCATCAAAGAAGCGCGCTGTCTTGATCCTGAGGTCTGCCATCGGTTTCAGCCCCGGAGTCAAAAGTTTACGCGCAGCTCGACGCCATAGGTCGCCGGTTCGACCAGAAAGCCGATGCCCGCGACACCGACACCGAGTGAAGGCGACACGTACTGAGAGTATGCGCGTGTGTCCGTGATGTTCTTTCCCCAGAGATAGGCGCCCCAGTTGGAGCCTTCAATACCGAGCCTGGCGTTGAGGTATTGCTTGGCGTTCTGCACATCCATGTTGTCGACCTGCCAGTATTTGCGCCCGTAGAGCTGGGCGTCGAGGCGGCCGTACCACTTCAACTCGCCCACGAGCGGCGCACGATATTCAGTGCCCGCCGAAGCGTTCCAGGGTGTCAGGTTAGGGGTGTAATTACCTACGTACTGCGGCAACGAGTCCAGTTGCTTGATCTTGGCATCGCTGTAGCCGAAGTTGGCAAAGAGCAGCCAATTGGCAACAGGATGCCACTGGGTCTCCAGTTCCATGCCCTTGACGCCGACCCGGTCGATGTTCTGGTCGATCTGCGAGGCGGTGCGGACATCGACGTAGTAGTACTGGTAGTTGTGGTCGTTCTCGTAGAACAGCGCGCCGTTGATCAGTAACTGTCCGTCGAGAAAGGTGGTCTTGAAGCCGCCCTCGAAGTTGCGGACGTACTCGCTCTTGTAGGTCGGCGAGACTGGGCTTGCGTTGAACCCTCCCGGTCGATAGCCGCTGCTGCCAGTGAGGTAAAACGTCTGGTTACGCGAAGGTTTGTAGGTCAGGGTCAGCTTCGGCTGCCAGGCGAGAAAGGTGGCGTTGTAGAACTTTCCACCGACGAGATCGCGTTGTTCGCGATCGTCGTGGTCGTACCGCAGGCCCCCCGTCAGGGTCAGCGTCGGCATGAAGTCATAATCCGCCTGGCCAAAGAAGCCGGTAGAGCGGTAATGGTTCCGTACGTTGTTGTTGACGATCACCAGCGCCGGAGTGTCGATCTGGCTGGGGCTGCCGTCGAGGTCAATAAACGCCCGGGTCTGCAATGCCTTGTCCGAATACTGGTACGAGAACCCGCCGACCCACCGCAACGGTCCGTTCGACTTGGACGTGAGGCGGATCTCTTCCGAGTAGATCTTGTCGTCCAGGTCCTGGCCTTGGCCAACCTGGATGCCCAGATTGAGAAATCCACCCGGATCCTGCACCGGGTTGCTGAAGTCGAGGTCGGCGCGGTTCACCTCGGTGATGCGGTTATAGCCGTTGATCCAGGTGAGCCTGGCGAAGCCGAGGTCGCCATCGACCTTGATGACCGCGTCGGTGGAGTCGCCGGTGCCACGCGGGTAGAAGCTGTAGGTTGGATTGACGAAGGTGTTGGCATTGGCCGGCTGGATCCAACTGTATTCGTTGCTCGCGCCGCTGAATTGCCCGAATTGTCCCCGTACGTCGATCGTCCATGCCTCGCTGGCGAGAAACGTCAGCCGCGCGCGCGTCGTATAGTCGTGGTGGACAAAGTCGGACTTGTCGTTGAGGTAGGAGTTCTCGATGAACCCGCCCTGATGCAGGTAGTCGCCCGAGAGGCGGAACAGCAGCCGGTCGCTTCCGAGTGGGCCTGACAGGCCCGCTGTCGTGCTGACGTACGTGCCGTTACCCACATTGATGTCGCCGTAGGCGGAAAGATGATCCGTCGGGTTGCGGGTATTGATGATGACCGCGCCGCCAATCGCGTCACGACCATACAGGGTGCCCTGGGGCCCTTTGAGCACCTCGATCTGGTCGATGTCGAACAGGCGCATGTTGAACTGCTTCTGATCGACCTGCGGCACCCCATCCACAATGACAGCGATCGGCGGGTCCGCATTGGTGACCTGCGCGAGACCGCGGACCACCACGAAACTGTTGCGGTAGGTATCGGCGCGATCGAAGGTCATGTTGGGGACGTAGCCCACGAAGTCGGAAGTGTCGTGGATGCCGGAGTCGGCAATGCTCTGGGCGGTGAAGACGTCCACCTGAATCGGGACGTCCTGGAGCCGCTCGCTGCGCTTCTGAGCGGTCACCACCACCTCTTCGATCTGTTCGTCAGCCAGGGCCGGTCTCCATACGACAAGCGCCACCCCGATCAGAATAGGGAGTCGAATCGATGTTCTCATGGTTATTCGCCAGCTGCCGCGCGGCTGTGTTCGCGCGATGTCGATTGAAAGCGCCGCGGCCGAGGGCCGGCAAGGGGCAGGGTGGGGGATGCCCGGGGGAGGAATGGGGGGATGGCTTACTGCCACACCCCCAAGGTCAGTCCGAGAGTTGCGCCAGCCGCTCGAGCGCCTCGGACCTGCTGTGGACGCCGAGCTTGGAGAAGATCCGCTTGAGGTGATGCTTCACCGTCTCGGGCGACAGACCCAACTGCCTGGCGATGGCCTTGGTGGTGTTATGCGCCGAAAGTGCGGACAACACATCCCGTTCGCGCTCGGACAGAGCACTCCAACCACCCAAAGTGCCCGGCACTGCCGTGTCCAAAGCCCGCAGCACGTGCCTCATGTGCTCCACGACCTGCGCCGAGGTCTGCTCGGCAATCATGTGCACGAGGGGCACGGTCGCCTTGTCCCAAACGTCCAGATACGGCCGCGTTACTCGCATCGGGCCGGTACTTTTCAGTGCTGAGGACAGGTGCAGATGCGCGCGGTGCACCTCTCCTGCGGCATCCTCGGCCCGCGCCAGCAGTATCTGTCCCGTCGCGTGGAAAAGCTGATGTCCGCGCGAGTGCGCCCGGGCCACCAGCAGCAGGGCCAACTCCCGGGCGCGCGGATGTCGTCCGGTCAGGATCAACCCCGGAATCACCGCTCGACCCAACGAAACGGCGAACAGCCAGGACGACTCCGGGCGCTGGAGTTCGTCCTCGAAAGCAGCCTCGAGTGTTTCGAGGCCCGACAGGTCGGGCGCACCCCGGCGGATGCTCAGCTCCAGTTGCAGTGCTGTCAGGATCAGGCAGAGGCGGCGCGCGTCGCGGCGCTTCGCCTGGCTTTGTTCGTGTGACAGCACATGATCCGCTTCAGCGGGTCGCCTGAGCGCCTCCAGACACAGCGCTCGGGTGCGACAGGTCAGTGCCCAGGTTTCCGGTAACGTGCGGTCAGGGTCGACGAACACCTCATCGATGATCGCGTAGGCCTGCTCGATCTCGTTGCGTTCGTAGTGGATGGTGGCTACCAGCACCTTGCTGAGCTGCGCGAGGAGCAGCTCGGGCTCGGCAAACCGGTCGATGCGTTTCAACTGCGGCCGCGCCAGGAAACCAACGGCGGCGTCCAGATCGCCTGCAAGAAAGGCGATCCAACCTCGTTGCGGGTTGACCGATGGAAGATGGGGCGCAAAGTGATTGCGCTCGCACAGTGCTATGTAGTCTTGCAGGGCTCGTTGCGCCTCGCCAGTGCTCGCGTGCCGGGTAAATAACAGCACTTCAATGGCGAGGATCAGGCCGAGATAGGCTTCGTTCTGCGGGAAGTGCAAATGCGCCAGACGCTCGACGGTTGCGCAACGCTCGAGTACGTCCGGTTCGGCACCGTCGTTGAGATCACTCAGGAGCTCTAGTGACACCGGACCGAACCTGGCAGCGAACTCCCGCCACGCGGCTTCGCGCGGCGGGTCGGTTTTCTCCAGGGCCAGGGCTGGCAACAGCCGCTCGAGCAGCTCCGCGGACAGGCGCGCGTGTCCGTTGACCAACGCGAGCAGAAAGTCCGTGAATTGCAGGCGCAGCGACAGCTCCCGCGCGGCACGCGGCAGCGTTTCCACTAGTGTTTGTACCTGGCGCGGCCCCAACGTAAAGACCAACTCGTCGCCGCCGGCACGATCGAACTCCTCCATGGCCAACTGCAGGTCCTCAGCCTGCAAGGCGTGTTGCACGGCTTCGAGGATCTGACCAGCGGCGGCCAGGGTCCGGGCAGCCCGCCGATGCAATACCCGCACGGATTCCTGACCCGATCGGGCGAGCTCACTGCGCATGTACTGGCGCAGCAACGGATGCAGACGGAGGGTGAAATCCCGGTCACTGGTCACACTTACGATCGGCGCAAGCCGCAGCACACCCGACATCAATGCATAGCCGTCATCCCTTTGCAGCAGGGCGTTCGCGAGTGCGGGAGTGATTGACGAAAGAATGGAAGTGACACGCAGCAGCTCGCGTTGCTCAGGCGTGAGCACTTCGAGCACCTTGTGGGCGAGGTATTCGAAAAGGCCGAGGCCTTCGTTCGCAAGGCGCTCGAGCATCTCAGTCAGTGAGGGAGTATCGCGGGCGCGCAGACGCGTCAACTGCGCTGCGACCGGCCATCCTTCTGTGAGTGCGGCAACCTGGGCAATTTGCGCAGCCGTGAAGGGCTCGGGCAACAGCTCGGCCAGCTCGGGGCGCGTGAGACGCAGGTCGTTGGCTTCGATCGTGACAGCCAGTCCTTGGAGCTCCCGTTCAAGAAACCAGGCGTTGGGCAGTCGGCGCGAAGCAAGCAGGACGTGGGCTCGCGGTGGCAGCGCCGCAAGCAATCGCTCAATCAGCGGTTCCGCATCTGTTGCAATCACGTGCTCGAGTGCGTCGATACAAAGGCAGATGTTTTGTCCGAGCTCTGCGGCGCGCCGTCCGAAGTCTGATGTGTTGAATTCAGGGTCGGTGGTATCGGCGCCAGCCGCATTTCCTGCGGCATACAGGCTATGCAAAAAATGGCTGGGCTCGGCGTCGTGCTCGTTGCACTCGAGCCAGATGGCCGGATCACCGTGCGATGTGAATTGGCGGTAGGCCTGAGCGAGCAGCGTCGTCTTGCCGAATCCGGCGGGCCCCACGATCAGGGTGCAGTGCGCCGCGCCGAGCACATTCTCGGCGGTCGCTCGCAACAGCAAACGGCTGCGGACCAGCTCGTGAGGCGTAACGATCGCAGGACGGAATCGGCCGACAGCCTCCGGATGACGTTTCATGGCGACCCTTATTCGGGCGGGCCCTTAAGCATCCAGCACGAGGACCGGCGATGCAGGACGCGCGCAACATAGCAACACGTGCCCCGCTGCGGGTGCACACAGTGGCGTGAATTCGTAGCGCGCCGTGCCTTCTAAAATTCGACATTGACAGGTTTGGCAGTACCCCGAGCGGCATGAGGACGGTAGCTCCAGTCCGATCGAGCGGGCGAGCTCCAGTAAGGTCTGGCCTTCGGTCGCGAGCCAGTCCGTCTCCTTGCCGCTGCGACAAAATACCACGTGTGCCTGTTGCAGCCTGCTGCTGCGTTGCGGATCGGGTGCGAGGGCATCCGGTGAGAAGCGCTCGGTGCGCAAGCGCTCCGGGCGTCCGCCGCGTTCGAGGAGACCTGCCGTGATCTCCTCCAGAAATGAGGGCGGACCGCATAGGTACATATCGGCTTCGTACCAGGGGACCTGGATGGTCTTCCCCGCGAACTCGATGGCCAGATCATCGAGAGCGGCGATCAGGCGCTCCGCGGTAAGCCGACCCGCTTCGAACTGAAGCGACTGATGGTCCTCTGTCGTCGGCCGGGAGTAGAGGAAGCGCGCTTGGAAATCGGTGCGCTTGCGTAGCAGGGCCTCGATCTCCCCACGGAAAGCGTGCGTGCTTCCGTTGCGAACACAGTAAATCAGCCGCAGCGGGGGAGCCCTCGAACCTCGGTCCAGGTGCGCATGCGCCATCGCCAGCAGCGGCGTTATCCCGATGCCAGCGCCCACCAGCACGAGCGGCATTACCCGGGATCGGTCGAGCCGGAATTCTCCGCCCGGCGGCCGCAGCTGCAGTACAGAACCTGTGCGAATTTCCCCATGTAGCGCCGCGGAAGCTGCACCGTGATCTTCGCGTTTGACGCTGATGCGAAAGGACGTCGGCTCACGAACGTAGGTTGACAGGCTCCAAGGCCGAACGAACTCCTGGCCGGCAGCACTATGGAAGCGGACCGGTACAAACTGACCCGCAGGAAACCGAGGCAGTGGGCCACCATCGGCGGGGGAAAGCACGAAGGACTTAACGTCGGTGCATTCCTCCCTGACTTCCGACACCAGGAAGTCCCTCCAGCCCTCCCAGCTTCGCGCAAGGTCAGCCCGGTCCTGCAGCCGATAGTAAATGCCGCCCAGCAGGAGGGCCGCAGTCTTGCTCAGGTAGGGCAGTGACAGCAGGCGCTCGAGCTCTTGCCCCGAGATGTCGAGCTCGCCGCGCGCCACGGCTCCAATATCGAACACCGTCGGGTTGGTCTTTTCCTGGTGAACAATCCGCACCTGGTCGCCGGCGACGACGGTGCCCGGTTGAACGACGGCGAAGTACACTCCCGTGCGGCCGGAGGCGGCGAATTCCTGGACGAAGGATTGTGGCTGCTGCATGCGCCACGCCACTTTGAAGCAAGGGATTCGTGGCCCGGTAACGATGAGCCGTACGTCGGATCCGATGAGCAATTCATCCCCTACGTGCAGCTCCTGTTCTGCGAGGCCGCTGATCGTGAGATTCTCCGCGAAGTATCCGTACCTCCACTGACTCGAGTTGCCGCCGAGGCGCGTTGCCCAGTAGGCGTAGTGCTCCTCGGCAATCGCGTACACCGTGTCAGGATGTACGGCTGTCTCGTTGCCGGCCGGGCCGCCGGGTCCGATGAAGCAAGGTCCTGCGAGCGTGGATTTGAGATAGGCCGTCTGAACGGTCGCCCCCGCTATCTCGATCTCACGTGTTTTGCCGACACACACCGCAATGAGCTGCATAGCTCTTTGGGAATATCGGGTCGGCCTTCATGCCGCAAGGCGCTGCGCGGGGGATGGCGATCGGGCAGTCGGGGGATACGAGCGCAAGTCGCCAATCCGGGGGGCCAGAACCCCAGACGAGTCCCTCTTAAGCCCAGGCAGTCTTCTATCATCCGCGTGCAATGAGTGACTTCGAGCCGCGCCGACGCTTCGCCGACTGGTTTGGTCAGTGGCGGGTGCCCTGCTCATCGAGCACCCACAGGCCTATTCGAGGCGCACGCGCGGTGGCCAGTCAGGCAATCATGTTTTCTCAGCTCGCGCACTCGGTGCAACCTGTGGTGGTCAACGGCGCTGCGGGGTTTGTGTCCTGGCTTCCAGGTGGGCAGCCGTTTTCGGTGCTGGCGTTCACTATCCAACAGGATCGCATTGTGGAGATTCACATCCTGCGCGATCCGGACAGGTTGCGCAGGTTAGAGCTGGGGTACCCGCAGGATTGAGGCGACGGCGCGCGCGTGGGGAGTGACTATAGCTTCGGCGGCGGGGCCAAACCCAGGATGGCTTCAATGGACAGCCCGAGCCCAAGCAGTTTTGGGTCGCTGCCTATGGGGCCGTCGATTTCCAGTCCGACCGGCAAGCCGCCGGGTGTCATGCCGGCAAACAAGGACAGTCCGGGGATGCCAGCGCAGCTGTCGGCGTCCGTATTGCGGATCATGGTTTCGAATGTCGGAACAGGACTCTGGCCGTTGATCGACATTTCGCTGGAGCCTTTTACGAGATCGATGCGCGGGGCGGGTGCGATCGTGGTTGGAAACAGGATGGCATCCAGGCTGTTGTTGCAGAAATAGTCAGCGAAAATCCGCTGTAGGGCAGGACGCTGTACCGTCAACGCGTCGTGATAGGCGGCGCCGAATGCGTCTGACATGACGCTGCCGAATGCAGCTTTTACGTCGGGACTTGCGATCTGGGCCACGATGTCGGCCAGGGTAATTCCCTGGATGCCGGACGCTTCGAGGTAAGCGGGAAAAGCGGCGATGGGCTCGTGCAGCGCCATTGGGAAGGCTACCTTGGCCGCTTGTTCAAACACTCCAGTCAGATCGACGTCGACCAGAGTGACACCGGCGTCGGCGAGTTTGTCGCGAGCTGCCATCATAATGGTATGCAGATCGTGATCGAGATCGGCCCAAAGCACCGGCGGCACACCGAAACGTTTACCGCGCAGCGGCTCGGCTTTGGCGACCGCAGTGCAGGTGATGATGGAGTCCAACAATGCGACATCCGCGACGGTGCGGCCCATGGGACCGACTGTGTCGCGGGTGTGGCTGATCGGGATCACCAGGTTGTCGTTCGGATAGCGCTTCTCTCTGCCACCGTTGCCAACTGATGGCCGCAGTCCCACTGTGCCGGTAAGGGCGGCGGGCACACGGGTTGACCCACCCGTATCCGAGCCTAGCCCACAGGTCACGATCCGCGCGGCAACAGCGGCCGCTGTTCCGCCGGAGGAACCGCCAGGGATGCGAGCTTTGTCGTACGGGTTTTTGACCACCCCGGCAAATGGCGAGAAATTGGTGCACGTGATGCCGAAGGCGAGCTCGTGCAGGTTGGTTTTGCCGATGACCACCGCGCCGGCATCCAGCAGCCTCTGCAGCGAAGGGGCGTTGCGCGTGGGCCGCGCGTTCCGCAGTGCCGGTGTGCCGCCCGAAGTAGGCATGTCAGAAGTGTTGATGTTGTCCTTAACGACGATCGGCAGGCCGGCCAGGGGCCCCCGGCGGTGTCCTGAGTCGACCTCCGTCGCCGCCCTCAGCGCGACGTCGGGGTTCAGGCAAATGAATGCGTTGAGATCCTTATGATGCTCGGCCCGCTCGAGCGCGCCTCGTACGGCGTCAACTGCAGTCGTCCGCTGCTCGCGGATAGCTGCGACGATTTCGGCGGCTGTGGTTTCGGTGCGATCGGTCCCGGCTGGCATTCGTTGAGCTCCATCCACGCCGGGACAGTATAGGCTCTAACCAGCCGGGAGTTACCCCAATAGCTGCTCCAGCTGGGGCACGACCTGGAACAGGTCGCCGACCAGGCCGATGTCGGCCACCTCGAAAATGGGCGCCTCGCTATCTTTGTTGATGGCGACGATGGTGCGGGCGTCCTTGATGCCTGTGAGGTGCTGGATGGCCCCTGAGATGCCGATCGCGATGTACAGCTCTGGCGCGATGATCTTGCCAGTCTGGCCTACCTGCAGCTCGTTGGGCGCGTAGCCAGCATCCACGGCGGCGCGGGACGCACCGACGGCGGCGCCGAGGCGGTCGGCCAAGGAGTACAGGATCCGGAATCCGTCGGCACTGCCGAGAGCACGACCTCCGGAAACGACACGAGCGGCGGTCTGCAGGTCGGGCCGGTCGCTCTTGGCAGCGGAGACCGAAACAAACCGCGTGTGTGTGGGTAACTCAACATTGAGCGTGACTGATTCGATCGCGGCCGAGCCACCTGCGGGCGCGGCCTCGAAGGAGGCGGTCCGGACAGTGCCGACGATCTTACCGCTTGCGTCGGTTTCTACCGTCACAATGGCGTTACCCGCGTAGATTGGGCGGCGAAAACGAGTTGCGCTCTCGATCGCCATGATGTCGCTGATCTGAGCGGTATCCAACAGCGCCGCAACGCGCGGCATGAGGTCCTTACCGAAGGTCGTGGACGGGCCGAATACGTGAGAGTAAGGTCCAGCGAGAGCAGCAACCTGCGGCGCCAGAACGGCAGCCAATGCGTGTTCGTTCGCTGGACTCTCAATTTTCAACACACGACTGACACCTGCCAGCTGTGCCGCCTGTGAGGCCACCTCGGTCGCGTTGGCGGCGAACACGGCGACCGTGATCTCCGCTCCAGGGATGCCGCGCGCGCAGGTGATGGATTTGGCCGTGCTGGGATTGAGCTTGACGCCGTCGTGCTCGGCAACGATCAGTACCCGGACGCTCATACCAACCCCTTCCTCCGCAACGCTTCAACCAGCTCGCCAACGTCCTTGACCCGTACTCCTTTCTGCCGCTGCGCGGGCGGCTCGAACTTCACCAGTTTCAGGCGCTGTCGTTGCTCGACGCCCAGAGCACTCAAAGGCACCGTCTCCAGCGGCTTTTTCTTGGCCTTCATGATGTCCGGCAGCTTTACGTAGCGCGGCTCATTCAAACGCAGGTCGGTGGTGATGACGGCGGGCAGCTCGACCTCCAGAGTCTCCAAGCCGGCGTCGACCTCACGCGTCACCCGCGCTTTGCCATCAGCCAGCTCCACCTTGGAAGCAAATGTGGCCTGCGGGCGATTCCACAGCGCCGCCAGCATCTGGCCGGTCTGGCTGTTGTCATCATCGATCGCCTGCTTGCCGAGAATGACAAGCTGTGGCTGCTCCTTCTCGAGGAGTTTCAGCAGCGCACGCGCTGCAACCAACGGCTCGACCATCCCATCGGCCTGCACATGTAACGCGCGGTCGGCTCCCATAGCCAGAGCCGTGCGCAGCTGCTGCTGGCAGTCCGCGGGGCCGATGGTGGCGACGACCACTTCATCGGCCGCGTCGCGTTCCTTGATTCGCAACGCTTCCTCGAGCGCGATCTCATCGAACGGATTGATGCTGAGCTTCACTCCGTCGGTGATCACACCGGTGCCGTCAGGTTTGACGCGGATACGGACGTTATAGTCAACGACGCGTTTGACGCCTACCAGGATACGACGAGTCATCGGTCTTTCAGCTCGTAACCAGTGAGGCCATCAGGTCGCTGACCGACAGCGCATCGAGCTTGGCGGAATCTGCGAACAATGCCTTGATTTGCCCCGCCTGGTGCGGCTTGAAGTGTGCATCGACCGAGGCCTGGAACTTCTTCACCAGGACCGGCATGCCTTCGGTGCGGCGTTTGCGATGACCGATCGGGAAGTCCACGTGCACGCGCTCTGTCTGGCTGCCATCCTTGAAGAACACCTGAATGGCGTTGCCAATATAGCGCTTGTCAGCGGCGTAGTATTCCTGCGTGAACGTCGTGTTTTCGCGCACCTGCATTTTCGAGCGCAGGGCATCGATACGCGGGTCGGCAGCAACCTTGTCTTCGTAATCTTCAGCGGTGAGGCGTCCGAAGATGAGCGGCACGGCCGCCATGTACTGGATGCAGTGATCGCGGTCGGCGGGATTGGCCAGGGGACCCGTCTTGTCAATGATGCGTACGCCGGGCTCCTGGGTCTCGATCACAACACGCTCGATATCATTCAGGCGGTCCTTCACCTGCGGATGGAGCGTCATCGCCGCCTCTACTGCGGTCTGCGCGTGGAACTCGGCTGGGAAGGAAATTTTGAACAGTACGTTCTCCATGACGTAACTGCCAAACGGTTGCGGCAGCGAGAAGGGCTTGCCCTTGAACAGCACGTCGTAGAAGCCCCAGGTCTTGGCACTCAGTGCGGAGGGGTATCCCATCTCACCCGTCAGCGCGATGAACGCATGGCGTACAGCGCGACTCGTCGCATCGCCGGCCGCCCAGCTCTTTCGGGAGCCGGTGTTAGGCGCATGACGATAGGTGCGCAGTGCTCCGCCATCGATCCAGGCGTTGGATACGGCATTGATCACCTGTTCGAGCGTTCCGCCCAACATTGCCGTGACGACAGCTGTTGAGGCAACGCGAACCAGAATGACATGGTCGAGCCCGACGCGATTGAAGCTGTTCTCGAGAGCAAGAATGCCCTGGATCTCATGCGCCTTGATCATGGCGGTGAGGACGTCGCGCACCTTCGGCGGCGTGTAGCCTTCCGTGACGCTCTTGCGGGCCAGATAGTCGGCGACCGCCAGAATGCCACCGAGGTTGTCGGATGGGTGACCCCACTCCGCCGCGAGCCACGTGTCGTTGAAATCGAGCCAGCGGATCATGGCGCCAATGTTGAAGGCCGCCTGCACCGGATCGAGCTCGTGCGCCAAGCCCGGTACGCGCGCTCCTCCAGGCATGACGGCGCCTGGAACGACGGGTCCGAGAAGCTTCCGGCACGCGGGATATTTCAGCGCCTGAAATCCACAAGCCAGGGTGTCCATCAGGCAGTACCGCGCCGTCTCATAGGCCTGCGGGCTGTTGATGGAGAAGTTCCTGGCGTACTCAGCGATGGACACCAGCACTGAATCGGGGGCGGGGCGTTGGGCAGACTTGTAGTCGTGTGAGGACATGGCGCTCAAACTCTCTTCTCGATCGGCACGAATTGTTGATTTTCCGGGCCAACGTAGTTGGCCGACGGGCGGATGATTTTGCCGTCGACGCGTTGCTCGATGACGTGCGCCGCCCAGCCGGTGGTGCGGGCGATCACAAAGAGCGGCGTGAACATCGCGGTTGGTACCCCCATCAGGTGGTACGAGACGGCGGAGAACCAGTCGAGGTTCGGAAACATCTTCTTCGCATCCTGCATCACCGACTCGATGCGCTCGGCGACGCAGAACATCTTCATGTTGGCCGCTTCCTTCGACAGGCCGCGCGCGACTTCCTTGATGACCTGGTTGCGGGGATCGGACACGGTGTAGACAGGGTGTCCGAAGCCGATGATCACCTGCTTGTTGGCAACCCGGGCGCGGATGTCGGCCTCGGCCTGATCGGGGTTGTCGTAGCGCTGTTGGATCTCGAAGGCGACCTCATTCGCGCCGCCGTGCTTCGGCCCGCGCAGAGCGCCGATGGCTCCGGTGATGCACGAGTACATGTCCGCCCCAGTGCCGGCAATTACGCGTCCGGTGAATGTGGAGGCGTTGAACTCGTGCTCCGCGTAGAGAATGAGGGAAATGTGCATCGCTCGCACCCACGACTGTGGCGGGGGGCGTCGATGCAACAGATGGAGGAAATGCCCTCCGACCGAGTCGTCGTCGGTCTCAACCGCAATCCGCTGGCCGTTATGGCTGTAGTGATACCAGTAGGCGAGCATGGAACCGAGTGATGCGACCAGGCGGTCCGCAATGTCCTGCGCGCCGGCCATGTTGTGGTCGTCTTTTTCAGGCAGGCTGCAACCCAACACCGAAACGCCGGTCCGCAAGACATCCATCGGATGCGAGGAGGCAGGGAGAGCCTCTAACGCCGTACGGACGGTGGCGGGTATCCCGCGCAAGGCCTTCAGCTTGTCCCGGTAGCCGTTGAGCTCGGCATGGTTGGGGAGTTTGCCGTGAATCAGAAGGTAGGCGATCTCTTCGAATTTGCAGCGGGTGGCGATCTCGAGGATGTCATAACCGCGGTAGTGCAGATCGTTGCCGGTGCGGCCTACCGTGCACAGTGCCGTGTTGCCGGCAGCAACACCCGAGAGAGCCACGGATTTTTTGGGCGCCGGACGCGCGGGACTGACGACATCGTTCACTTAGCTAGCCCCCTTTCTTGCCGAACAGCTCATCGAGCTTGTTCTCATAACGGTGATAGTCGAGATACTTATAAAGTTCCGCACGGGTCTGCATGATCTCCAGGACATTCTTCTGCGTGCCGTCACGCCGGATGGCCTCGTAGGTTTTCAAAGCGGCGGCATTCATCGCCCGGTACGCGGAGCAGCAATACAACACAATGTCCACGCCCGCCGAGCCCAACTCATCGCGCGTATACAGCGGCGTATGGCCGAACTCGGTGATGTTCGCCAGGACCGGCACCTTCACGGCATCCTTGAAGCGCCGATACATGGACAGCTCCGTCATGGCTTCCGGGAAGATCATGTCAGCGCCGGCTTCCACGCAGGCAAGTGCGCGCTCGATGGCGCGGTCGAGGCCTTCAACCGCGAGTGAGTCGGTCCGCGCCATGATCACGAATCCCGGATCCGTGCGGGCATCCACCGCGGCTTTGATGCGATCGACCATCTCATCCTGCGGTACGATCTCTTTGCCGGGGCGGTGGCCGCAACGCTTGGCTGCCACCTGGTCTTCTATATGCAACCCCGCCGCGCCTGCCTTGATGAAAGAGCGCACCGTGCGGGCGATGTTGAACGCGCCGCCCCAGCCGGTATCCGCATCCACCAGCAACGGAAGGCTGCTCGCCTCGGTGATCCGGCGAATGTCGATGAGCACATCGTCCATGGTGGAGACGCCCAGATCCGGCATTCCAAGGGAGTTCGCGGCGACGCCGCCTCCGGAGAGGTACAGGGCCCGAAATCCGGTGGCTTCGGCCATGCGCGCCGCATAGGCGGTGATGGCGCCCACCACTTGAAGTGGACGTTCCGTCTCGAGTGCCGCGCGCAGGCGTGCGCCGGCCGATGTGGTTGAGTGTGTCATAGCCGCCGATGGTACGGACGGCCGGCCCTATCATGAAAATACATTGATAATCGCATCTCTATATGCGAAAAGTATTGAGATGGAGCTGCGCCATCTCAGGTACTTTCTGGCCGTCGCGGAGGAGTTGAATTTCACCCGCGCCGCGCGGCGCCTGCATATCGCGCAGCCACCCCTCACCCAGCAGATCAAGGCGCTGGAGGCTGAGCTGGGCGTGACCCTGATCGACCGCTCGGCCTACCGCATCCGCCTGACTCATGCGGGACAAGCATTCGCGGCCGAGGCCACGCGGATATTGGGTGATGTGCGCAACGCCGTTCTCATTGCCAAGCGCGCGGCCCGTAGCGCGGTCGGGCAAGTCCGGGTCGGATTCACCGAATCGGCTTCCTTCAATCCCCTGGTGACCGCCACGTTCCGCACCTTTCGTTCGGCATTTCCCGATATCGAGGTCTCACTAGAGGAGCGCCAGTCGACCGAGCTTGCCGTTGCCCTGCGTGAGGGGCGGATTGATGCGGCATTCGTACGGCCGCCGCTGAAGATTGGCGAGGGGCTTACTCTGCAGCTTCTGCAGGAGGAGGAGATGGTGGCGGCGGTACCGAACGGCCACGCGCTGGCCAGGCGCAAGAGCATCGATCTTCGTGAGCTGGAAGGGGAGCCCTTCATCCTCTATCCGCGCGCCGTGCGCCCCGGTCTCGCCGATGAGGTTGTCTCGGCCTGCGAGAGGGCAGGATTCACTCCAAGAATTGAGCAATATGCGCCGCAGCTCGCGGCGACCATCAATCTCGTGGCGGCCTCGCTTGGCGTTTCGGTCGTGCCGCGGAGCATGCAGGGGCTGCAGTCGAGCGCGGCAGCCTACATCCCTTTGCGCGGCCGGCCGGTGCGAGCCCAACTCAGTCTGGCTCATCGCACCGGGGAGACTTCTCCGGCGGTTCTGAAGTTCATCGAGCTGACACGCGATGCGGCCGGCAACGGCTGATCTTCGCAAAGCGTGAAGTTTCTGCTTCGCATGCTGGCGGAATGGGTCCGATACAGAGGGGTTGCGCACCGCCGGCGTCGTCTAAAGGGTGATCCGCAAGTTTCACTTAGCGCGCGCGTCATCTCTTATCATCAGCGCAGCGACCGCTGCGCTTGCGAAGCACAGCACGGCCGCGATCAACATGACCGCTTGAAACATTTCGATCGAAGCCGCCTGCGGGCTCAAATGCCGGCCGAGCGCGTGGTGATAGATGCTGAGCGCAACCGTGCCCAGTGCTGAAATCACCAGCAGACCGGCTACCGAGGCAACTGCGTTGTTGATTCCTGAGGCAACCCCCGTTTGGGTTTGGGACACCGTGTTCACGACCAGCGTGGTCAGGGGTGCCACTGTCACGGTCATGCCAAACCCTAACACTGTCATCGGGATCAGAAAGACCCAGTAGTCCGGCTGGTTGCTCGACCACCGCAGCAACAGGAATCCCACCGCCACGAGGGTAGGACCGATGATGAGCGGCCAACGCGCCCCGAAGCGGTCCGCCAATCGCCCGGAGGAGCGCGATAGTGTGCCCAGTACGACCGTGAATGGCAGGAAGACTCCGCCGGCGGCCGTCGCTGAATAACCGTGCGCCTGGATGAGCTGGAAGGGCACGAAAAAGAAGGCTCCGCCCAGCGCCCCGTATAAAAGGAGGGTCAGGAGGTTCACTCCGGTAAAGTTGCGCGAGCGAAACAGCTCGGGCGGCAGCATTGGGGCGGGGCTGTGGTTTTCGTGCCAGACGAACACGACAAACAGTGCTGTGCCGGCAGCCAATGCTGTGATGACCATCGTGTCGGTCCAGCCATCAGTGGACGCCGCGATCAAGCCGTAGACAATGCCAGTCAGAGCCGCGAAGGCCAGCATCGCGCCGCTCCAGTCGAGCTCGCTCTTCGCGGCAGGGTCGCGGCTCTCGGGGACATGTCGGGCTGCGATCAACAGGGTTGGTACCGCCAGGAGGGGATTGATCAGGAAAATCGCCCGCCATGACAGGTGGTCGACGAACCAGCCGCCCAACAGCGGGCCGCCGCCGGCGGCAATAGCCGAGGCGCCTGACCAGATTCCGATGGCCGCGCCACGCTCGCTCTCGTCAAAGGCAGCCCCGATGAGAGCCAGTGAGCAGGGGATGAGCATTGCGGCCCCAATGCCTTGAGCCACCCGCGCCAGGATCAGCAACTCGACCTTCGGCGCAAGGCCACACCCGAGAGACGAGACGGCAAAGACACTGACGCCGAGCAGAAAGATCCGGCGGCGTCCCAGCTGATCCGCCGCGGCTCCAGCGCTCAGAATCAGCGCTGACATGCACAGTGTGTAGGCGTTGACTACCCACTGCATTGCCGGAAGGGTCGTCGCGAGATCGGCCTCGATCTTCGGCAATGCGATGTTCACGACCGACTCGTCCAGGAATGACATGGTGGAGCCGAGCACCGCCGCCGCCAGCACCCATTGCTTGCGTCGCTCGGTACAACGCTGGTCAGCGCGGGTGGCGCGGATGGCCAGCTCGTCGCAGGGACGCGGTTTTGAATTGATCATGCTGCGCGGGTTGGAGCCATGCGCTCAGGTCGCGATTCAGCAGCTCGGCCAGTCTCCTGATATCGTCCCGATAATAGTCGATGAGCAAGGCGCGGTCTGCTGGGGCCATCTGCAGGGAAGTCCGTGGACGCAGCATCGAGCGCAGGCGCAGGCCGAAGGGCTGCGGCACCAGATTCCGCAGGTACGGCCACACTCGCCACTTCTCCAGAAAATGAGTCAGGCCGTCCGGTCTGTAGATCCAGTCTTGCAGATGGCGTTTGCAGACCTCGAGCTTAATGTCCGGATTCACGCCGAGAAAGGCGAGCAGGTCCTCTACCACTGCCGCCGGGGTGCGCTGCAGATCCTCGAACAAGGAAATGTGCATCTGAGGTCGCGAAAACGCCTGTTGGTAGCGTTTGATCTGCTCGTAGTACTCACCGAACTCGAGTAACGACCTTTCCAGCCCGGAGGGGGTGTGTTGCGGGTGTAGGGCGGCTTCGATCTCCTGGCGGAAAGTCCGCTCGGTCAACCCACTCGCCACCGCGTGCAGGTAGTGAGAGAACGCCCGGTCCAGCGGGTTGCGCAGGTTGATGATGATCCGGGCGCGTGGCATGCGCGAGGCGATGTTTCGTGCCGCGGTCTGCGACCACAGATAGCTGGGGGAGGCTTCGCCGATGGCGATCTCGTCCGATACATTGTCGAACAGCTTGAGGTAGGCCCCCCAGATGGTGACCAATCCCGAGCTGGCCTCTTCGGCGAAATTCCCGGGGTGTAACTCGGAGGCAAAGTAGTTCGGCTCTTTGAGGGCTGACAGGTAGATCTGGGGGTGCTGCTGCAGGCATGCGTAAAGAAAGGCGGTTCCAGCTTGCGGCGCTCCGACAATGAAAAAATTAGGCAGCGGCATCGCACACCTGGGTGACTGGGCGGGCTTGGACCAGCGGGAACGACTCGCCAGATTCGGCCCTTTTTCCGCTCCCTACGAAGCATTGAGCGCTCAAGTCGACGTTTTATTCCCGTGCTTGTGCAATGCAGCAATCCAGACGGCGCCAATTTCGGTAGGATCAATCTGTACTTCTAACGAGGAGACGCGCTTTAAACATGGCTAGCCTCACCGTCAACGGAATCTCACACGACATCGACGCCGATGCCGATACTCCGCTCCTTTGGGTGCTACGCGATCATCTGTCGCTCAGCGGCACTAAGTATGGTTGCGGGATGGCGCTATGTGGCGCTTGTACCGTACACGTGGACGGGGTGGCGGTTCGCTCGTGTGTGTTGCCTCTCAAGGCGGTCGAAGGCAAGAGCGTCACCACAATCGAAGGGCTGTCGAAGGACAGGGGGCACGCCGTGCAGCGTGCCTGGATGGAGATCGATGTGCCCCAGTGCGGCTATTGCCAATCGGGGCAGATCATGTCGACGGTTGCTTTGTTAGGTAATAACCCGACACCCAGCGATGCCGATATCGATGCGGCGCTGGCGGGAAACATCTGTCGATGCGGGACCTACGTCCGTATCCGCAAGGCCGTCCATCGTGCATCCGAACTGTTGCGCGAGGAGAAGTCAAAGTGACCGGCGATGCGCTGTGCCCGGTCGACCCGGGGCGTCGGGACTTTCTGAAGAACACGGCGTTGGCCGGCGGCGGCCTGATACTCGCCCTGACACTACCCAAGAGCATCGCGGCGGGATCTCGTGCCGGGGCGGCCGCCCAAGTTGCGCAATTGAACGCCTGGCTCAGGATTGGCAGCGATGACTCGATCACCATGATCGTCGATCGCGCCGAAATGGGGCAGGGCGTGTACACCGCGCTGCCCACGCTGTTGGCTGAGGAGCTGGAGGTCGACCTGGCCCGGGTCTCGGTCGTTGCGGCGCCAGTGGGCGAGGTGTATTCGAACGCCCTGAATGGCGGTCAGATCACCGGCACCAGTAACAGTGTGCAGGATGCGTGGGAAAAGTTGCGCCGGGCTGGCGCCCAGGCGCGCGTCATGTTGATTCAGGCGGCGGCGCAGAGGTGGCACGTCAACCCTGCCGAATGCCATGCAGCCGACGGCAAAGTCGTAAGCGCCCAGGGGAAATCTGCTACCTACGGCCAACTTGCGGAAGCTGCGGCGAAATTATCTGCTCCTAAAGAGGTAGCGCTGAAGGGCGCTGCGCAATTTCGGCTGATCGGCAGATCCCTGCCGCGCCTCGACACACCGGGCAAGGTCGACGGCAGCGCCGAGTACGGCATGGATGTCAGGTTGCCTGGAATGCTTCATGCCGTCGTCGCCTTCAGCCCCGTCTTGGGAGGCAAGGTGGCATCGATTGACTCAGTCGCAGCGCTAGCCATGCCCGGGGTGCGCAGTGTGTTACCCACTGCCAATGGAGTTGTGGTCGTCGCGGATCACTTCTGGCAGGCGCGCAAAGCACGCGATGCTCTGAAGATCCATTGGGACCCCGGCGCCAACACGGATCTCGATAATACAAAGATCCGCGCCTTGCTACACGAGGCCGCTGCCAAGCCTGGCGCCTCCGCTCTTGCGAGGGATGAAGTCTCCGCAGCGTTGAAGACCGGTAACGCGGCCGAGGCGCTCGAGCGAGCGGCGAGTAAGTTTTCGGCGGTGTATGAGCTGCCGCTGCTGGCTCACGCCACCATGGAGCCGATGAATTGCACGGCTGACGTGAAGGACGATCACTGTGACCTTTATGTGGGGACTCAGTCCCAACAGCTGGCGCAGGCAGCCGCTGCCGAGGCGGCGGGACTGAAGCCGGAGCAGGTCAATGTCCACACGACACTGCTGGGTGGCGGGTTTGGGCGTCGCTTGGACGTGGACTTCGTTCCAGCAGCCGTCGCGGCGTCCAAAGCGCTGCGCGCGCCTGTCAAACTGATCTGGACGCGTGAAGATGACATGACGCATGACTGCTTCCGGCCGCCGGCGCGTGAGGAAGTCAGCGCCGGCTTTGACGATAAGGGGCAGCTCATCGCCTGGGCACTCCACATCACTGGTCCCTCGATCACCTCGCGATTCGATCCGACCAACAAGAATCCCTTCGATTCGGTGATCGAGTATGCTCAGAACTTTCCCTATGCCGTACCCAACTTCGGCCTGAGTTATGTTCGCCAGGAGATCGGGATCGACGTGGGTTACATGCGCTCGGTCAGTAACGCCGCGAACTGCTTTGCGATCGAAAGCTCCATGGACGAGCTGGCGGCCAGACTCTCCAGGGATCCGTTGGAGTTTCGCCTGCAACTGCTGGCAGGAAAACCGCGTCACACGCAGGTCCTCAAGTTGGTAGCGGAGCAGTCCGGATGGGGGCATGCTCCCAAGGGCCGCCACCTGGGGCTCGCCTTCATGGAAAGCTACAGCTCGCATATCGCGCAGGTGGCGGAAGTGTCTGTCGAGGGCGGCCGGCTCAGGGTGCATAAAATCACGTGTGTGGTTGACTGCGGTCAGACCATCAATCCGCGCATCGTTGAGTCGCAGCTCGAAAGTGGCATCGTCTATGGATTGTCGGCCGCGCTTTGGGGTGAGATCACCGTCCGTAACGGACGCGTGGAACAGAGCAACTTCAGCGACTACCGGGTGCTGCGCCTGAACGAGATGCCCGAAGTCAAAGTCCATATCGTTCCGAGCACCGCCGCACTGGGTGGCATAGGCGAGACAGGTGTGCCGCCTGTTGCGCCTGCGATCTGCAATGCCATCTTTGCGGCAACGGGCAAACGTCTAAGATCGTTGCCGGTCGCCGCGCAGCTCAGTATTTAGGTCAAGAGCCCTGGTCGGCGGCGCCGTTCCCACGAGCGGCATCGATCTCGAGCCTGTGCCGTGATCTGGGCTCTCTCGTAAGACAGTGGCCGATCGGGTACAGGCTGGATATTCTGGGTGGGACTTCCAGACCCACGGAGCTTTGGATGAGCTTGACCGTGCAAGGGGATTTGACACGAGCTCTCGCGCGGCGGCGCGGCGCTTGTGCGCTGATTGCAATCAAAGCGCGCAGTCGCTGCAAAACGCGTCTTGCTGGCGCGCTGGACGATCGCGCACGAGTGGAGCTGGTTCGTTCGATGCTGGCGGCGGTTGTGGCGGCGGTGGGCAATGCCCAGGCGGTGCATCAGACCATCATTGTCAGTCCGGAGCGGGATCAAGTTCCCGCCGAGATACCGGTTTTGGCGGACACCGGTGAGTCTCTTAACGTCGCACTGGCGCAGGCTCATGGCATGCTCAGGGAGCTTGGCTGCGGCGAGATCGTAGTTCTTCCCGCGGACCTGCCTGGAATCACCGCGGCCGAGATTGACACGCTGGTGAGCGCGGCTCGTACCGGTGGTTTCTCGATTGCTCCCGATGCGGGGGGTACGGGCACCAATGCACTGTGTATTGTTTCAATACAGCCGTTTGAATTTCAATTTGGTCCGGACAGCCAACATCTGCATTTGCAGGAGGCGCGGCGTTTGGGTTTGACCCCGCAGATCGTTCGTTTGCCGGGACTCGAGCTCGACATCGATTCGCCGTCTGATCTGGATCTTCTGGGTGAGCAACCATGGCGCATTCTTCGCAGAGCTTGAGCGCGCTGCTGCGCGCGGCGGAGACGGGCAACCGGGCTGAGGCGGCGGACGCATTGACGCTACTGCCCGATGCTCCTGTGTCCGAGCTGCTGCCGGTCGCTGAGTCACTGACTCTGGCCGGATTCGGCACCACAATGACCTATTCCCGCAAGGTCTTCATCCCACTGACACAGCTGTGTCGCGACGTCTGTCACTACTGCACGTTTGCTAAGGCGCCACGCAGGCTGGAACGTGCGTATCTGACGCCGGACGAAGTGGTAGCGATCGCGCAGGCGGGCAGGGCAGCTAACTGTAAAGAGGCCTTGTTCACGCTGGGTGACAAACCCGAAGATCGTTATGCAGCGGCGCGCAACGCTTTGGAGGCGATGGGTGCAACCAGCACGTTGGATTACCTCCAGCGTGTAGCCGCGCTGGTGTTGGCCGAAACAGGACTGCTGCCTCATTTGAACCCAGGCGTCATGGAAGCCGCCGATTTCCAGCGCCTCCGACCGGTGAGTGTTTCGATGGGGTTGATGCTCGAGAGCGCTTCGGATCGATTGACGGAGCGCGGCGGTCCTCACTTCGGCTCACCTGACAAACTACCAGCGAGGCGGTTAGCGACGCTGCGGACGGCCGGTGAGTTGCGCGTGCCGATGACCAGCGGCTTGCTGATCGGCATCGGCGAGACGCGTCGGGAGCGCATTGAGTCGCTGCTGGCGCTGCGCGAGATTCACGATGCACATGGGAATCTGCAAGAGCTGATTATCCAAAACTTCCGCGCCAAACCCGACACGAAGATGGCCGGTGCGCCGGAGCCGTCCCTGGAGGAGCAACTTTGGACGATCGCAGTGACCCGGCTGCTGTTCGGCCCAGGTCTGTCGATCCAGGCGCCACCTAACTTGCAGCCTGAAGGGCTGGATAGCCTGGTGCGGGCGGGAATCAATGATTGGGGTGGGGTATCGCCTGTAACGCCGGACCACGTGAATCCCGAAGCGCCCTGGCCACATCTGGAGCGGCTCGCACGTGACACCGAGCGGGCGGGGCGGGATCTGGTCGAGCGGTTGGCTTTGGCGCCGGCGTATGCGAGGCAGCCGGGGTCGTGGACGGATCCCGCTGTGACGCCACATGTGCGCCGGCTCACCGACAGCCGGGGGTTCGCGCGACCGGATCACTGGTATGCGGGTTCAAACAGCGAGCTCCCATCCGCGGCGTCGCGCTGGTCGCTGAGAGCTGAGCCCACAAGAGTCCAGCGGGGCTCTGCCACGACGAGCACGATTGTTGCCGCGGCGCGCGCGGGCCATTCGCTGAGCGAAGCCCACATTGCGCGTCTCTTCGGCGTCGAAGGTCCGGACCTTGCCGAGGTCATTGCGGCGGCTAACGAGCTGCGGCGGGAGTCGGTCGGCGAGACCGTGACCTACGTCGTCAATCGCAATATCAACTACACCAACATTTGTTTTTATCATTGCGGCTTCTGCGCCTTCTCCAAGGGGCGCGGGTCGACCGATCTGCGCGGTCCCGCCTACAATCTCGAGCTCGACGAAGTGGCGCGCCGCACGGTCGAGGCGGCAGCTGCAGGCGCGACCGAGGTTTGCCTCCAGGGTGGGATTCATCCGAGTTTCACTGGCGATACTTATCTGAACATCGTCCGTGCCGTGAAGAATGCCGTGCCTTGGATGCATGTGCACGCCTTTTCGCCATTGGAAATCAAACACGGTGCGAGCACCCTCGGTCTTCCGCTGGCGAAGTATCTGGAGCGACTTCGCGAGGCCGGGCTTTCGACGCTGCCCGGCACGGCCGCGGAGATCCTCGACGACGAGATTCGCGACATCATCTGTCCGGACAAGCTACGGACCGATGAATGGCTGCAGGTGGTGGAAACGGCTCACCAGGTCGGCCTGCGTACCACGGCGACCATTATGTTCGGGCATGTGGAGAGCCCGACACACTGGGCGCGACATTTGCTGCGCCTTCGTGCGCTGCAGGCGCGGACTGGAGGAATTACCGAATTCGTGCCGCTTGCCTACGTACATATGGAGGCTCCTCTGTGGCGGAAGGGGCGTACGCGCTGCGGTCCGACTTTCCGGGAAGCCGTGCTCATGCATGCGGTAGCGAGGCTGGCGCTCCATCCCCTGATCAAGAATATCCAGACGTCTTGGGTCAAGATGGGAGCACAAGGCGCCGCCGTCTGTTTGGAGGCGGGCGCCAATGATCTGGGTGGAACGCTCATGAACGAATCCATCACGCGCGCCGCGGGTGGCGTCCACGGGCAAGAGCTCGACGCCAAGAGACTACAGGCCCTGGCGGCGCGCATTGGTCGTCCAACACGGCAACGTACTACGCTCTACGGCGTGCCGCTCGAGGAGGGTACACTCGATGCTACGGTTGGGTTACAAAGCATCCGCGGAACAGTTTGGTCCGAACCAGCTGCTCGAGTTGGCGACGCTGGCTGAGCAACGCGGTTTCGACTCTGTCTTTATCAGCGATCATTTTCAGCCCTGGCGGCATACGGACGGCCACGCGCCATTTTCCATGGCGTGGATGGGCGCGCTCGGCGCACGTACCTCGCGGATTGTCATGGGGACGAGTGTCCTGAGCCCGACGTTCCGCTATCACCCGTCCGTTGTTGCACAAGCCTTCGCCACACTGGGTGTGATGTTTCCTGAACGAGTCATTCTGGGGGTCGGCACCGGCGAGTCCCTCAACGAGGTTCCGGCGCTGGGCATTCAATGGCCGGAGCCCAAGGAGCGTACCGCCCGACTCAAAGAGGCAGTCGCGCTCATCCGCCAGCTATGGCGCGAGGATCGGGTGAGCTTTCAGGGGCAGTACTATCGGACCGAGAATGCCACTCTTTACGACAAACCTCGTGTGACCCCGCCCATCTATGTCGCCGGTGGGGGCCCGGTCATGGCTAAGTATGCCGGACAATTCGGTGATGGCTTCATCTGCACGAGCGGCAAGGATGCTGCGCTCTATCAGCAAACGCTGCTGCCGAATGTGGCGGCTGGGGTGCAGGCTTCGGGCCGCAACCCGCAGGATGTAGATATGATGATCGAGGTGAAAGTCTCTTTTGACACTGACCGGAAGCGGGCGCTGGAAGATACGCGTCAGTGGGCCGCCCTGGCCCTATCGGAGGAGGAGAAGCGCTCGGTGAAGGACGCCGTGGAGATGGAGCGGCTCGCCGATCAACTTCCGTTGGAACGGGCAGCCAGGCGCTGGATCGTCTCCGACGATCCAGAGGAGCATGTGCAGAAGATCCGCTGGTATGTTGAGATGGGCTTCCGTCACCTCGTGTTTCATGCTCCGGGGCCCGATCAGGCGCGGTTTCTGAATTTATACTCCGAGCACATCCTGCCGCGGCTGCGTCACATGTCCTCATGAGCCCCACCACTGAGCTGCAAATCGTCGCCTTACCCGGGTTTCCACAGATCTGCGCAGGAGATGACTTGGCCGCATTGACGGTTGCCGCGCTCGCACGTGCCAGGCTGCAGTTGCAGGCGACTGACGTCCTGGTTTTCGCACAGAAGGTGATTTCCAAAGCCGAGGGTCGCCGCGTTGACCTTGCAACCGTTACCCCGAGTGAGGCTGCTCTGGAGGTTGCGCGGACGGTCGAAAAGGATCCTCGGCTCGTTGAGCTGGTACTGCGTCAATCACGCCGCATCGTCCGGGCGGTCAAGGACGTTCTGATTGTCGAGCACCGTCTGGGACTGATCATGGCCAACGCAGGGATCGATCAATCCAACCTGGCCGATTCCGCGAGCGGCGAGTTCGCGCTGCTCCTGCCCGAAGATCCCGATGCCAGTGCCGCCGGGTTGCGTGCGCGCCTTGGCGAGCTGACAGGCTGTGAGCCGGGCGTGGTCATCAATGACAGTTTCGGACGGCCCTGGCGCTTGGGTACCGTGGGTGTGGCAATCGGTTGCGCCGGAGTTGCAGCGACTCTCGACTTGCGCGGTAAGACTGACCTGCATGGACGTCCCTTGCGGGTCACCATCGTCGGTCACGCTGACGAGCTTGCGGCGGCAGCCTCGCTGTTGATGGGGCAGGCCGCCGAATCGCGCCCAGTAGTTCTGATCAGGGGAATGCTTCCTGAGTCCTCTCACCAACCGGCTACCGCTTTGTTGCGCCCACCGGGGCAGGATCTTTTCCGGTGAGCGGACATATTGTCGCACTGTGTGGCGGTGTTGGCGGAGCAAAGCTGGCCCATGGTCTGGCACTCGCGCTGCCGCCGGAACAGCTGACGATCGTAGTCAACACCGGCGATGACTTCCGACATCTGGGGTTGCACATCTCGCCGGACCTGGACTCCGTGATGTACGCGCTCGCAGGCTTGTCTGATCCCGTGCGCGGGTGGGGCCGGCGCGCTGAAACGTGGACCTTCATGGGGGCGCTGGAAGGTTTCGGCGCTGAAAGTTGGTTCCGGCTGGGTGATGGCGACCTGGCTACGCATGTGGAGCGCAGTTGGCGACTCGCGCAGGGCGTGGCTTTGAGCGCAGTGACGGCGCACCTTTGCACGGCTCTCGGCATCGCCCCACGCGTGCTGCCGATGAGTGACGACCCGGTTCGCACGCGTGTGCTCACTGATGACGGTTGGCTCGACTTCCAGGAATACTTCGTTCACCGGCAGTGTCAGCCGCGCGTTCAGGATTTCATGTTTGCTGGTGCCGATACGGCACAACCGCAGCCGCAGGTGCTGGAGGCCCTGGAGCGCTCCGATTTGCGCGCCATCATCATCTGCCCGTCGAATCCCTTTGTCAGCATTGAACCTATTCTGGCCGTTTCCGGCATCCACGCCGCCGTCAAGCGCGCGGCGGCACCTGTAGTTGCCGTGACTCCCATCATCGGTGGCAAAGCCATCAAAGGGCCGGCGGCGAAGATGTTGACGGAGTTGGGACTTGATGCGAGTGGCGCAGCTGTCGCGCGCCGCTATCTTGGAATTATCGATGGATTCGTGCTTGATGCGGTGGATACGGCTGTGGAGCCCATACCCGGCATCGAGTTTTTCACGGCGCCAACACTGATGAATTCGGTTGAGGACAGGGTGCGGCTCGCTCGTGAGGTGCTACGGATCGCCGACGTATTGGCCCCGTCTATCGGCGCGATTGAGAAAGACTAATACCAGGCCTGAGCCGTGGGCCTATATTCGCCTCAATCCTTGCAGGCGGGAGTCTCACGTGAGCAAAGCAGCAACCGAATCCAAGTGCCCGTTCAACCATTCCGGTGGTGGAACGTCGAATCGTGACTGGTGGCCGAAGCACCTGCGGGTGGACCTCCTGCACCAGCATTCCACCAAGTCCAATCCCATGGAAGCCGATTTTGACTACGCCAAAGAATTCAAGAGCCTCGATCTGGCGGCGTTGAAGAAGGACCTGGCGGCGCTCATGACCGACTCGCAGCAGTGGTGGCCGGCGGACTTCGGCCATTACGGGCCTCTGTTCATCCGCATGGCGTGGCACAGCGCAGGCACTTACCGCACCGGTGACGGTCGCGGTGGTGGTGGCAGAGGACAGCAGCGCTTTGCGCCTCTCAACAGTTGGCCTGACAACGTGGGTCTGGATAAAGCACGCCGTCTGCTTTGGCCGATCAAGCAGAAGTATGGCCGCAAGATCTCCTGGGCCGACCTGATGATTCTCACCGGTAACGTCGCCTTGGAAACGATGGGGTTCAAGACCTTCGGTTTCGGCGGCGGGCGTGAGGACGTTTGGGAGCCGGATCAGGATGTTTACTGGGGCGCTGAAACAACCTGGCTGGGCGCCGACAAGCGCTATTCCGGAAAACGGGACCTGGAGAATCCGTTGGGCGCCGTGCAGATGGGCCTCATTTACGTGAATCCCGAAGGACCGGATGGAAAACCGGATCCGCTCGCGGCGGCCCACGATATTCGTGAGACGTTCGGCCGCATGGCGATGAATGACGAAGAGACGGTTGCATTGATTGCGGGCGGCCACAGCTTTGGCAAGACGCACGGCGCCGGCCCCGCGTCGCATGTTGGATTGGAGGCGGAGGCGGCCGAGATGGAGGCGCAGGGCTTGGGCTGGAAAAGCAGCTTCGGTACCGGCTTCGGCGCTGATGCGATCGGTAGTGGTTTGGAGGTGACCTGGACGAGCACACCGACTAAGTGGAGCAACGACTTCTTTCGCAATCTGTTTGGCTATGAGTGGGAGCTCACCAAGAGCCCGGCCGGGGCGCATCAGTGGAGACCGAAGAACGGAGCGGGCGCCGGTACGGTGCCGCATGCTCACGATTCCTCCAAGCGTATTGCGCCGTCCATGCTGACAACGGATCTTGCGTTGCGCTTCGATCCCGCCTACGAAAAGATCTCGCGCCGCTTCTTTGAGCACCCGGAGCAGTTTGCGGACGCTTTCGCGCGCGCCTGGTTCAAGCTGACGCATCGTGATATGGGACCGCGCGCGCGTTATCTGGGGCCGGACGTTCCAGTTGAAGAGCTCATCTGGCAAGACCCGATCCCCGCGGTGAATCACAAGTTGATTGATGAAAAGGATATCGCCGCTCTTAAGGAGAAGATTGTCGCCTCGGGACTGACTGTCTCGCAGCTGGTCTCCACCGCGTGGGCTTCGGCCTCTACCTTCCGCGGCTCCGACAAGCGCGGGGGTGCGAACGGCGCTCGGGTTCGTCTGGCGCCACAGAAGGACTGGGAGGTCAACCAACCCGCGCATTTGGCGAAGGTGCTCAAGACGCTGGAAGGCATTCAGAAGGACTTCAACGGCGCGCAGTCCGGTTCCGGTGGCAAGAAGGTTTCGCTCGCTGATCTGATCGTGCTCGCCGGTGGTGCCGGTATCGAGCAGGCGGCTAAGAATGCGGGTCGCCGGGTCGTAGTCCCCTTTACGCCCGGCCGGATGGACTCCTCGCAGGAGCAGACCGACGTTGAGTCATTCGCCGCGCTCGAGCCCGTCGCGGACGGCTTCCGCAACTATCGTAAGAATGGCCCCGACATTCCGGCCGAAGTGTTGCTATTGGATCGAGCGCAGCTGCTCACGCTGACGGCACCCGAGATGACGGCGCTCGTTGGCGGGCTGCGCGTGCTGAACACCAATGTCGAGCAGACCAGGCATGGCGTGCTGACCCAGCGGCCGGAGTCTCTGACCAATGACTTCTTCGTAAATCTGCTCGACATGCGCACCGATTGGAAGGCTGCATCCGCGGCCAACGATGTGTACGAGGGACGTGACCGCAAGACGGGTGAGCTCAAGTGGACCGGTACCCGTGCCGATCTGGTCTTCGGCTCAAACTCCCAACTCCGCGCGCTCGCGGAGGTTTACGGCAGCTCGGATGGGCAGGAGAAATTTGTCCGTGACTTCGTCGCCGCCTGGACCAAGGTGATGAACCTGGACCGGTTCGACCTCGCCTGAGCGTGTTTCGGTGCTGTTGAGCGACCGGCCCGATCCGAGCCCCGTTTAGAAGGGGACGAGTCGGGCCGGGTTCAATTATTGCCAGACTTCTGAGGC
>Ga0134126_10000265_pt1 | contig 67736 bp, 50 predicted proteins | sample KB31752_FD_96881 | JGI IMG/M metagenome (GOLD analysis project Ga0134126, IMG submission 96881) | Terrestrial soil microbial communities with excess Nitrogen fertilizer from Kellogg Biological Station, Michigan, USA - KB3-175-2 | ecosystem: Environmental > Terrestrial > Soil > Unclassified ...
CCCTGGCACCAGGATCAATATTACTGGCCGATAGACACGCACAACACAGTAACTATGTGGATGCCTCTTGTAGATATTAATGTGGAAATGGGAATGCTCACATTTGCCTCCGGTTCGTATCAATCGGGGTTTGCATTGAATAAAGAAATTTCCGATGAATCAGAGCACGACTTTGATGATATCGTAGCCCAAAAGAACTATCCCGTAACCCGCGCAGAAATGATGCACGGCGGGGATGCCACCTGGCATTATGGCTTCACGATTCATAAGGCGCCTGGCAATGACTCCGATAAAATGCGTGAAGTAATGACCATAATATATATAGCTGATGGCGCGAAGATTACTCAACCCAAAAATCAATGGCAGGAGAACGACCATAAGACATGGCTCAAGTCAAAGAAAGTAGGATCGCTGGCTGATTCAGCATTGAATCCATTGGTTTTATAAAAATTAAAACCTACCAGGTTTATCCCAGGAAAATATACGATAAAGATTATGAAGAAAATATTCATTTCTATTTTATGTATTGTCTCTATAAGTTTTGCAACGAAAGTAACAGCGCAGGATTTAACGAAGAGATGGAGTGAAGAAAAAGCGTGGGATTGGTATAATAAACAACCGTGGCTTTGCGGTTTCAATTATATTCCCGCTTATGCAATTAACTATACCGCCATGTGGGATAAAACAAGTTTTGATCCTGTAGCGATTGATAAAGAATTAACGCTGGCGCAATCAACAGGTATGAATGTATTGCGTGCTGTATTGCAATATGCGGTGTACGCTGACGATCCTATTTATTTTCTAAAAACTTTGGATAAATTCATGGCTATTTGCGATAAGCATCATATTAAATTTGTACCTGCGCTTTTTGATGATTGCGTATTTGGAATTAATTCCGATCCGCATATTGGTAAACAGCCGGAACCTTTGAAAGGTTGGTACGCGTGGGCATGGTCTCCGAGCCCGGGGCATAGCATGGTTACCGACCCAACAACTTATCCAAAGCTGGAAGCTTATGTAAAAGCTGTGATCGGGCGTTTTAAAAACGATTCCCGCATTTTATTTTGGGATTTATACAATGAACCAACCAATGGAGGATTGGGCTCAATGACATTACCATTGCTGAAAAGAGTAATTGCTACTGCACAAAAAGAGCGTCCGACACAGCCTTTGAGTGTGGATGTCTGGAATAATAATCAAAGATTGAATGATATTGTCTTGGCTGGTTCTGATATTATTTCATTTCACAATTATGGAAATAAAGAACAACTCGAAAATGAAATTAAAGAATTAAAAAAGCATAACCGGCCGCTGATAAACACTGAATGGATGAACCGGCCAAATGGTTCTACCATTGCTACCAACCTCGAAGTTTTTTATAAAGAAAAAGTAGGTTGTATGTTGTGGGGTTTGGTAAATGGCAAAACACAAACTGACCTTCCCTGGGGCCACCGGCCCGGCGATCCGATTCCTAAAGTGTGGCAGCATGATTTATTCCGTGGAGATTTTAAGCCTTATGATCCAATAGAAATCGCAACAATAAAGCAATACACAATTGAGGCGAATGGGAATACGTCTGCGAAAAATTAGGATCACGCTGAACTCATTGGACGGCAGACAGTGTCTGACAGGAAATAGTTTCAAAAGAATGGTAGTATATTAGCAAAGACAAAAAAAGATAAATGGCCCGAACATGAAGGCATGTGAAAACAAAGAAATGTAAAAAACCAAATGCCATCATGAAATCCCTGTCAGGCCACCTGGCGCCCATTTCTCCATTAAAAAAATGACAAATATTTTCAGTTGAAACCAAATCATCTCCTTCGCTATTGTATCATTTTATTATTAGTGATGCCTGGCTTTATTTCCTACGGCCAAAGCAGTAAAGCAATAAATATTGCCGATTTTGGTGCAGTTCGTAATTCGATGAAAGACGCTACAGACGCAGTTCGCAATGCAGTGGCATATTGCCACGCCAATCATGTTTCAAAAATTATTTTTCCAAAGGGCCGTTACGATTTCTGGCCGGATCATGCATCGGAAAAATATATTTTTACCAGCAATAATGATGCAAGTTTAAAAAGGATCGTTTTCTTATTAGACAATTTCAAAAACCTGGAAATTGACGGACAAGGTTCTTCTTTTATTTTTCATGGCTATGTTTCTCCATTCATTATTGAGCATTCGCAAAATATTTCGCTACGCAATTTCACCATTGACTGGGAGCGGACTTTTTCAAACGAAGGCAGGATTATTTCGGTTCAGGATAGCAGCATCACGTTGTCTTTCTCCAAAGACTATCCTTATAAAATAAGAAATGGGTTATTGGTTTTTACTGATAAAGAAAACAATGAATATCCCTATGATGACGTGCTGGAGTTTGATCCTGTCAAACATGAATCCGCTTTTATGGCGGAAGATCATTATCTCGATGGCAATCAACCAGCCACCGAAATTACTCCCGGAATGGTAAACCTGGAAGTAGCGAACATCAAAGCAACTCCCGGGAATGTACTTGTTTTCAGCGCACAAAGACTTTGCTCGGGTATAACGGTGTCGGATAGCTGGAATTTAAATTTCGATTCGCTTACTTTGTATCATTGCGGTGGCATGGGTATCGTTGCGCAACGTTGCAAAGATATTACCATCAACAATGTGAGGGTAACACGCAATCCTTCGAAAGAACGGGTAGTAAGCGTAACAGCGGACGCCACTCATTTCGTAAACTGCAGTGGTAAACTTTTAATTGAAAATTCACTCTTTGAAAACCAAATGGATGATGCTACCAACATCCATGGCATTTATGTGCAGGCAGAAAAAAAATTGGATCCGTCAACACTGGAAGTACAGTTGAAACACAAGCAGCAATGGGGATTTGATTTCATAAAACCCGGAAGCAACCTGGAATTAGTTCATAACACTACATTGGAAGCTTATGATACTTTGGTGGTAAAATCAGTAAAGAAAATTAACTCCCAATTTACGCAGGTCACTTTTAGAAAATCTTTACCCGGATCACTTGTTTTGGGAAAAGACGTGCTTGCTTCTATTGACACTTATCCTGATGTCACTATTCGAAATTGCGTTATCCAAAAAAACCGCGCAAGAGGCCTGCTTATTGGCTCGCGCGGCAAAGTGGTTATTGAAAATAATAAATTTCATACCGGGGGCGCAGCCATCCTCTTTGAAGGCGATGGGAGTTATTGGTTTGAACAAGCCGGTGTAAGAAATGTAACCATAAGAAATAATATTTTTGACAATTGCAATTACGGAGTATGGGGCAATGCGGTGATTCAAATAGGATCAGGAATTGAAAAAAAATACCGGAACATCAGCCGTTACAACCGGAATATTAATATATACGACAACACGTTCATTATTTTCGATCCACGGTTGCTCCATGCCTATTCGGTAGAAAACCTGGATTTTCACCACAACAAAATCGTTCCTTCTCATCAGTATGAAAACAAGTTCCCTGGTGCAAAATCTTTTGATATTACGGATTGCTCCGGTGTAAAGATTGACGGAATGTGAATTTATCAACCAAAAACTCTCGCTTAAGTATCTCTCCAAATAAATGCATTTTGGCGTTTTTTGTTTGTTTACTGACAGGGTTGAATTACCGTTGAATAAAACACAAAGAGTCAAAAACCTAATGATCCACTATTGTTGATATGATGATGCCCGTAGCTATGGCGGCATTCAATGATTCGGCGTGGCCAAACCGCGGAATCGTTATTTGATGAGAAGATAATTTTAAAAGTTCATCCAGCACTCCTTTAGCTTCATTGCCAATCAAGACAATTCCTTCTTTTATTTTTGGCATTTCAAAAATAGAAGTACCATGCAGTGTGGTGGCATAGACATTTATATCTTTATTTTTCTGAATAAATGAAAGCAAATCGGTATATAAAACATTTACCCTCGCAAGGCTTCCTACCGTTGATTGTACTACTTTGGGATTGTAACAGTCCACGGTATTGGTGCTGCAAATAATGTTTTCTATCGCAAACCAATCGGCAATCCGGATGATGGTGCCCATGTTCCCAGGATCCTGCAAATAGTCCAGCATAATAGAAATTTTACCGGATAGATTTGGATTTGCAACGATATCTTTTTTATAAAAAACTCCCAGCACTTTATTAGGCGCCTTCTGGATAGAAATCGTACTTAAGATTTGTTCCTCTGTTTCAAAAATATTTTCAGGCTTAATATCCTTTAGTAAAGAATTATTTTCCATAAGCCAGTCTTTTTCCGCACAAATCAACTTACACCTGATATTTTCTGACAATAAAAATTCTGAAGCTATCTTTGGCCCTTCAGCTATAAAAACACCTTCCTCATCCCTGAATTTTTTATGGCTCAAACTTTGAATATATTTGACAATCTTTTTGCTCAACATGGATTTATATTATGAAATGGTTCCATTCTTTAAAAATATCCCCACCCTTTTCTTTATCTGTTTATAACTATGTTTTATTTGGGGCAATATTTTTAAACAGTTGCACCGTTGTCCAAAAATATCAAAAAAATGTTCCTTTTGTCTTTAAAAATAATATTGAACTTCAATCCAATGGCCTAAGCAACGATGAAAAAACTAATATTAAATCAAAACTAAATACACAAATTGACGATAGTGCCAAAACAAATGTAAAAGATAAATTCTTCATTTTTCATTACGTCATCAAGCCTCCCACCTTTGATACCAATGCAGTCATCCAGTCAGCGTCCAATATGGGATTGTCGCTACGAAACCTTGGTTTTTATAATCCTGAAATTACCTATGATTTTGATACAGTTTTCGCTAAAAAAAAACAGGAAAGGGTAACGATAAATTATCATGTCAATGTGGGGAAACGCACCAGGATAGATACGGTGGCTTATATTTTTGACAAGCCTGAACTGGAAAAACTGGCGCTGGCAACAAAAAAAGAATCATTTTTAAAACCAAATATGCCGGTAACTAAAAGCGGTATTTCGGACGAGACCAACCGCCTGGTAAATTTATTTAAAAATAATGGCTACTATAAATTTACCGCCGACGAAATAAGGGTTACCGGCGATACCTCAATTGAAGCTTTGACAAGTGTTTCCGAAGATCCTTTCGAGCAATTGCGCCTATTAGCCGAAGCCAATGAGAAAAGAAACAAGCCAACTATCAAGCTTGCATTCATCCTAAATAAATTGCCCGATACAACTATTCTTAGAAAATATTACGTCAATAACATCTATGTTTTACCCGATTATGCTTCTGGGGATAATTACAGGGACTCCACTCTCCATGAGCGCAACTTCAAAAATTTCACCGTTAAATATCATAAAAAACTTTTTAAAAATTCGTTATTGCGCGACAATCTTTCACTAAAAAAAGGAGTAGTGTTTCGCCAGGACGACTATTTCAAAACCATTAATGATTATTACAAATTGGGCGTTTGGGAAAGTCCGAACATTGACATCCTGGAACAAAAAGACACCAACCTGCTGAATATGGTGGTAAAATTAGTGCCTCTGAAAAAGTATGCCCTCGATGGAAATATTGAAATGAGTTATGCCTCAAACAACACCACGAGTAACATAGCAACGGGTACTTACGGAAATCTTTTGGGCTTATCGGCAAATTTATCATTGACAGACAGAAACATTGCCAAATCGGCTATTCGGATGACAAATTCGATAAAAGCAGGAATAGAGTTTAATACCTCATACCGGAACAGCTATGGAACTTTTATTAATTCAAACGAAATCGGCTATACCAATTCTTTGCTTTTTCCGAAATTTATTTTCCCCCTCGGTGGCCTGGATCATAAAGATCTTATCACCAATCAATCCATTATAAATACCAATATCTCTCTTTTAAACCGGATTGACTTTTTTGATCAGCAAATTTTCAATACTGCGTATGGATATTCCTGGACAACCAATAAGAAGCGTCTGTGGACGCTGACACTGCTTAATTTCGATTTCAGGAGATTGTATAACCGTTCCGCAAGTTTCAATGAAACCCTTGAACAGTACCCGTTTCTAAAATATTCTTTCAACACAGCGCTTGTAATGGGATCCGGGTTAAGTTATACAATTGCGAAAGCCAATCCCAAAAGCCCCAATCTTGTTCATAACTTAAAAATAAATTTTGAAGAATCAGGTTTGTTGTGGAACTTATTAAAGCAGAAAAATAAGAATGCTCAGAATGGTAATTTTTTCAACAGGTATCTAAAGGACTTTCTTAAGTTTGATATTGATTACACCTACACGATTAATCATCCCAAATCGTCTATTGCTTTCAGGACTTTTACGGGCGTTGGCATTCCACTAACAAAGGGCGACACTACCCTTCCGTTTTTTGAACAATTTTTCGGCGGCGGCCCTAACAGTATGCGGGGCTGGCCAGTAAGAGGTATTGGAGTGGGCGGTCAATCATTAGCGCCTTTTCAATCAACAGGAATACGATTTAATGATCGCACAGGTGATATTCAATTGGAAGAAAATGCGGAATACCGTTTTAATGTTGCTCCACTGTTTTCCAATGCTGTCCTTTTTAAAATGGCTGTTTTTACAGACGTAGGTAACGTCTGGAATTTCAAAAATACAACGCCCACCGGAGGATATGATACCACACAGTTCAAATTTGCAAATTTATATAAACAGCTCGGAGTCTCATCTGGCGTAGGTTTCCGTTTTGATTTTAGTTATTTCCTGTTAAGGTTTGATGTTGCTTTCAGATTTAAAAGACCTGATGTTTTGGAAAATGACGGCTGGCAGGTACCTGATATTAACTTTAGAAATATTTTCGGTTCCGGCGACGATAATCGCTTGTGGCGTTACCAGAATTTTAATGCGACCATTGGGATTGACTATCCATTCTAAAAAATAGACTGGGATAAAAACGCTTTCAATTTCTAAGCTTTAGGATAATTTTTCATTACGAATAGATAATAAAGTATCGCTATTTTCCCGGCATAAACTAAGCTTAATGCGTTATATTTACACAATGAGATTGTAAAAAACTCAATAATTGAGAAAGAAAATCTGCCTGCTTAAACCGCAAAACAAAGTGAACCGAATCGGAAAAATTAATATAAAAAAAAATTAATCCTGATTTGAAAAACCATTTGAAAAGGCTGAACTTGATTCAGCCTTTTCAAGTTGATAAAAGAGCATACACGGCTCCCAATTTTTAAATTTATTTCTTCAGGCGATACACTCTTACATAATCCAAACCCTCTAAACCAAAACATTGTATGCCAACGAAGTAGTCCAAATCACTAAAGGATTCATCAACCGCCGCAACTGAAATTAATTTTAAGTCTCTAACTGCTCAGGCATGCCTGGCCATAAAATAAGAATTCCTCTTAAACACCTGCCTGTCCTGCCGGCAAGTTTGTTTACTGCACCATTATCTCATCAGCGAATATCCATACCGGTTTCCCTTCGCCCGGATGGCCTTTCGGACCGGTTCCCAAATTCTTCGCGGTTAGGCGAATGTATCTTGCTTTCTGAACAGGAAAATTCAACGTAAAATCTTTTATAATAGAACCCTTTTCATCCGGTGAAATCGTATTCCTTACGGTACCCAAATCCGTAAAACTTTTATCATCATTGGAGACAGCATACGTTACAGATTGTGGTAAAAAAATCCAGTCTTTATTATGTTGCAAACAACCAATGGTTATTTTCTGTACATCAGTTTCCGAGCCCATATCTATCGTTGCAATCAAATCACTGCCATCAAGCCCTTGCCAGAACTTACTTACATTGTCAGTTCCGCGCACACCGTCTGTGAGGCTATTGGGTCCATCCGCCGGGTAGTATTTGCTGACAGGATAAGCAAAGGTTACATTTTTGCCTATTGCTTTGTCCGTCACAAATTTTTGTTCGGCAGGCTTCGCACCCTTCACTTTCCCATCTTCAACAATTACAGCTTTTAAAGTAACGGATGAATCAATGGAAATTGGATTTAAATATTTATTGCTTGTTGCATCGGGATCACTTCCATCAGTGGTATAATAAATTGGGGAGCCGGGAATTTCAGAAGAAAGTGTAGCAAATAATTTTCCGTCCCGGGATATTGGCTTTATCGCAACTGTAAAATTTCCCGGGCAATAATTCAATCCTTTTTCACCAAACATTTTAAATTGATTTTGCAAACGATGATAAAAATCATCATAATTTTTATCTTCTTTGGGAGTCCACACGGCTTCTGATAACGCTAACATACGCGGCAATACCATATACTCAACCTGTTGAACCGTTGGGATAAATTCTGTCCATAAATTGGCTTGCGCACCCAAAACATATTTTGCCTCAGTGGAATCTAATTCTTTTGGAACCGGATTATAATCGTACACCATTTTCAGCGAATTAAACCCGCCAATCGCTTCAGGTTCACCTGCAGGGCCGGCCTGGTAATGATCAAAATAAAGTGGTGTTCCGGGAGTCATTACTACATCATGGTGCATCTGTGCTGCCTTAATGCCACCGTCTTCGCCACGCCAACTCATAACCGTAGCTTCAGGCGCCAATCCGCCTTCCAATATTTCATCCCAGCCTATTAATTTTCTGTGATGGGCAATTAAAAACTTTTCTATTCTTTCTATAAAATAACTCTGCAACTGATCTTCGCTGGTGTAGCCCAGTTTCTTCATTAACGCCTGGCAACGCGGATCATTTTTCCATGGCGTTTTATCTACTTCATCACCGCCTACATGAATGTATTTTGAAGGAAATAATTGCATCACTTCGGTCAGAACATTTTCAAGAAATGTAAATACGCTGTCGTTGGAAACATCGTAAACAGTCTGGAAGCCTGGTGGATACACGCCGCCGGTAATGGTTGCCTGGGGCTGCTGTGTACACGATAGCCACGGATAAGAGGCAATAGCTGCCGCAGAGTGTCCGGGCATTTCTATTTCCGGAACTATCGTAATGTTTCTTTCCTTCGCATAAGCCACAATATCACGAATTTGTTGTTGGGTGTAATAACCTCCATAAGTGGATGCTTCACCCGGTTGAGTCGGCTGGCATTCACCCCATGAAAGACCGGTTCTATCAGCGCGCCACGCTCCTACAGATGTCAGTTTCGGATACTTTTTTATTTCTATTCTCCAACCCTGATCGTCGGTTAAGTGCCAGTGAAACTTATTGAATTTATATTCTGACAACAGATCGATGTATTCTTTTATCAATTCCGGCCCAAAGAAATGCCGGCAAACATCCAAATGCATTCCGCGCCATTTGAAACGCGGGTAATCCAAAATTTTCATGCAGGGCACTTCTAATGCAGCATTGGTGCGTATTTGGGGAAGTGTTTGAAAAAGAGATTGCATTCCATACACAATTCCTGTTTTTGTGTTGGCAATGATTTTTATAGAATTGGGCGATACATCCAAGAGATAACCTTCATCACCTATCCCTTCTGTTTTCTTAATTTCCAGGACAATAGATTTATTTTTTTTCACATTCAGAGACAAAGCATCTCCGGAAACATTTTTTATAAATGCATTGAAAAAAGTGGCCGCATGCTGGAGGTCTTTTTCTTTTGGGTTGAAAATTATGGAAGTGTTTTTATCAACCGTGAAATGTCCATCCTGCATGGAAAGGCTTACGGGCTGCGGGATAATGCTCACCTGTTGCTGTGCGATTCCTAAAAAAGGGAGACACAAGAAGAGGATAAAAAAGAGTTTTTTGTTCATAGTTTTTGTTCGATTTATCTTATTATTTTATGATACTATTATTTTATTATTAAGATTCCCGGCAAATCAACTAATAATCGGAATTTCTATTTTCTGAATTGGCAACCCTCATATCTCATAACTTATAACAAATTACTAATACCTGATCCCAAATAGTTCCCGGGCTATATTTCTAATCAATAAATACGAAAAGCCCTTTTTTGTTGGTTTACTACTTAGTGTTAATCAAAAAATCCTCCCATTGCTGAGAGGATTTTTTCAAAATATTTTTCAGGTTATCTACCATTTATCGACTTCTTCGTGCTGAGTAGGGTTTTGAGGCTCATCAGATGCTTTTGTTTCTGGCGACTCGCTATTAGTAACAGGAGGTATTTCTGTTGCGGTGCTTTTAGGCGCCTCTTCTGTTGTCTCTGATGACGAAGTTTCATCATTCCCTTCCTTGTTTTTCACCTCTGCAGAATTTCCCTCATAATTCTCTGAATTCTCATGGTTAAAAGCGTCAAAATCAAAGTCAGGCATCAGTTCTGTTTTTACATAATCAATTGCCTCTGTCATGCCTTTCAGAAATTTGTTAAAGTCTTCCTTATACAAAAAGATCTTATGCCTGTCGTAGCCATCTTCATTAAACTTTTTACGACTCTCGGTAATGGTTAGATAATAATCATTCCCGCGTGTTTCCCTTACGTCAAAGAAATAAGTTCTGCGTTTGCCTGCCCTTACACGTTGGCTGTAAACACTTTCCATCTTTTTGTCATTATTTTCGTACGCCACTTGTTGAAATTTTTTAATTTTTTAAAACATTTTTTGACGGGGCAAAGATAAAATTGTTTTTGAATTGACAAAAACAAATACAAGTTCACTTTATACGGGCATATTCTCCTTTTCCTGTTCCTGTTGCCGGCGATACATTTCGGCGTACAACCCATTCAAATCAAGTAAAGCCTGATGTGTGCCTTGTTCAGCAATGGCGCCGTCTTGCAATACAATAATCTTATCAAAATTAAACAACGAAAAAATCCTGTGTGTAATAATAATAGCCGTTTTTTTGTGCAGGTATTCATAGAGATTGGAAATAATTTCATTCTCCGTTTTAGCATCTACCGCACTCAGGCAGTCGTCAAAAATCGTAATTTCATGGTCTTTTATTAATGCGCGCGCAATAGAAATCCTTTGCTTCTGTCCACCACTTAGGGTAACACCACGCTCTCCTATCAGGGTTTGATATTTGCCCGGGAAATTATCAATTTCTTTGCTTACTGCCGCGCTACGGGCTGCTTCCGTCACTCTATCCTTGTCGGGGTTTCGTAAGGCAAATCCAATATTATTTTCTACCGAATCGCTAAATAAAAATACATCCTGTGGCACATAGCTTATCTGTGATCTGAGTGATTTCAAGTCAAAATCTTTTATGTTTATTCCATCATATAGTATTTCGCCTTTTTGTACATCATACATCCGTAGTAATAACTGCGCAATCGTAGATTTTCCTGATCCGGTTTTTCCTATCACAGCCACCTTCTCACCTTTATTGATTTTAAGTGAAAAATCTCTAATCGCATGTATCCCGGTGTGGGGATAAATAAAATCTGCTTTTTTAAACTCTATATTTCCTTTTAGCAAGGCCGCTTTTGCATCACTTTTAGTTTGAATAGAAGGCGAAGTGTGTAGAAATTCGTTGATGCGTCGCTGTGAAGTTGCAGCTCTCTGAATCATACTGGCGGTCCATCCGATAGCGCTTACAGGAAAAGTAAGTAATAATACATACATGATAAATTCGCCGATAACGCCTACACTCATGCTTCCATTGATTACGTATATTCCTCCGATCAATATTGTAAGTAATGTGCTCAATCCAATCAACAAACCCATCGACGGAAAATAAATGGCTTCCGTTTTAGCAAGTGAAATAGAATTCGTTCTATACTCCTCACTGTTATTATCAAAAAACCCAAGCATGGCTTTTTCCTGCACAAAAGATTTGATAACCCTTATGCCGGAATATGATTCCTGAGCATTAGTAGTAAGATCAGAAAGCAACCTTTGTATTTTATCTGCTTTACGATTAATAATTGTATTTACATAATAGATGGTAAACGCTAGTATGGGTAAAGGCGCCAGCACATATAAAGTAAGCTCTTTATTTTCATTCAGCATGTAAGTAACCGAGAAACCAATGGTAGCGGCGAGGTTGATTAAATACATTACAGCAGGCCCTACGTAACTCCTTACACGGCTCACATCTTCCGATATTCGATTCATCAGGTCCCCTGTATTATGAGTTCTGTAAAAATGAGTATCTAACTTTTGGTAGTGTTTAAAAATTTCATTCTTTTGTTCATACTCAATATGGCGGCTCATTACAATAATGGTTTGCCGCATCAGGAACATAAACAATCCGCTGATAAGCGCAAGTGCTAACAAGGTAACTCCTGAATAAAGAATTTTGGTTTTATAAGAAGAATGGTCCGTATTAAGTTTTTGCACAAATAAATTTACCAATGGATCATAATGGGTAGCAGTTTTCTTAATAACGGAAGCGTTGTCATGGCTCAAACTGATTTCTACCGTATTTAAAACATACTTGGTAACCTGTGGCGCCAGTATTCTGAAATAATTAGAAAGCACGATAAATATCATCCCGAGGAAAAACAGCCATTTGTATTTCCAAAAATATTTATTTAGAGATTTTAGATGTTTCATTGGTTCGATAATGCTATTATGCCAATTTGTTTATGTGCCAATTTGCGAATGAAATAATTGAGCGAATTTCGTAAATTACAGGCAACGCGCTTAGTTAAGATTGTAAACTTTTTAAAGTAAAAGTTTCGTCAATCCTTTCACTTCTTCCATGCTGTTAAACGCATGTAACACGACTCTTAATCTTTCCTGCCCCTTCGGAACTGTCGGATAAAGTATCGGTCGAATGTCAAAATTATTTGCCTGCAAAGTTCGGGCTATTTTTTTTACTTCTTCGTTCCCAGGTATAATTACAATCTGTATGGGAGTGGCGCCAGGTAAAATTTTAAATTCCGGATTGGATTCTTTAAAAGTATGGATCAAAGTATTGATATGATTTCTCTCTTCCTTCATTAAGGGGAAAAATCGATAGGAGGCAGCAATAGCTGCTACTGATGCCGGTGGCAACGCGGTGCTATAAATAAATTGCCTCGAAAAATTAATAAGATATTGCTTTAGTTTTTCAGAGCCCAGGACGATAGCACCATGCGCACCGCATGCCTTCCCAAATGTGTGCACACGTGCGAAACATTTTTTTTGTAAATTCAATTTCTGCACTAACCCTTCTCCTCTCTCCCCTATCACACCTGTGGCGTGTGCTTCGTCGACAATCAGTGCGGCATTATATCTTTCGCACAGTCGGATAATTTCTTCTAAAGGTGCAAAATCACCATCCATAGAAAAGACACTTTCTGTTACAACGAATTTTTGCACACCGTGGCCTACAGATGATAATTTTTTTTCAAGGTCGTTTAAATCATTATGCAGAAAGGAAAACGCGGTGGCAAAGGACAAACGGATGCCATCCCGCAAAGAAGCGTGGCTGAGCTGATCGTAAATAATAACGTCATTTTTTTGAGGCACGGCGCTCAACAATCCTGTATTGGCATCATAGCCCGAATTAAAAATAATTCCTGCCTCAGCATCATGAAAATCGGCAATGAATTTCTCGGTTTCTTCAATCAATTCATAATTGCCTGAGAGAAGCCTTGATCCTGTGCTTCCATGAGAAAGTGCAGGAGAAACTTCATTTTCAATCAATTTATTTTTTACGATGCCCAGGTAATCATTACTGCAAAAATCAATTGTAGTATTATCCCCGGCAGCTTTATTTATTTTTAAAGAACGTAATGCATTACCTGCAATTCTTTCCTGCAATTTTTTGTTCAAAAAATCCTCCTTCATAGCTGTAAAATTAATTAATTACTTTGTACAGTTCCAGGACAACAGAACAAGCATTGCAAATTGTTGGGGCTTATGATACCAGGCAATCACTTCCAGATCGTTTTTCTTTGCTCAAACCTAAAATATAATAACAATTGTATACTTTTAATATATTTTTCAATTTATAAATAATTTTTATGCCTCTTTCCCGCCGTTCATTCATAAAAAACAGCAGCCTGACCATTGCAGGTGTTTCTTTTTTGCCAGGGATTTTAAAAGAAAAAAATCCAGGCGTTATTGTGGGGATTCAATTATATACCGTAAGAGATGATATGAAAAAAGATCCGGAAGGCACTTTGAAAAAACTGGTCGCAATTGGCTATAAATATGTAGAAGCCGCCGGGTATGCCGATAGAAAATTTTACGGATATTCTATTCCTGATTTTAAAAAGCTATTAAAAGATACCGGGTTAAAGATGGAAAGCGGACACAGTTTCCTGGGATCCGAACAATGGGACTCATCTAAAAACGATTTCACAGATGAATGGAAACATACTATTGAAGATGCTGCCGCAGTTGGCATGAAATACCTGATAAGCCCCGGCGTTGATGAAGGACTTTGCAAAACCATGGACGGCTTCAGGCATTATATGAATATGTTTGATAAGTCCGGAGAACTGTGTAAAAAGTCCGGAATCCATTTTGCTTTCCACAATGAAGATTATGAATTCAATCATAGCCTGAACGGAAAATTGATTTATGATCTCATTCTCCAGACTACCAATAAAAATTTAGTATGGCAGCAAATGGATATTGGCAATATGTATGAACCGGGTGGAAGGGCATTGCATTTTCTAAAAGAATATCCCGGAAGATTTTTTTCGATGCATGTAAAAGATGAAATGAAAAGAGAAGCCCCTGCACCAAACGGAAACGTTTATGAAAACACTATTCTTGGTAAAGGCGTACTACCGGTGAAAGAAATTATTGATTATGCCCTTAAAACAGGAACCAGGTATTTTATAATAGAACAGGAAGACTACCAGGATAAAACGCCCTTAGAATGTGCCGCAGCAGATCTTAAAAAGATGAAAAGTTGGGGATTCTGATCGTTTAAAAACTAAACCGCTTCCGAGAGGTTATTTTTTCCCGGGCTGCAATTCAAATGTAAACGGTTGTACTCTATATGCTTTTACAGGGTTATTATATTGGATCGCGTTCTTCCAGGCAGGGCTGTTGGCAATGATCTGCAAGGCATCATTATCCACATTTTTATAGCCGGAAGATTTGATGATTTTAGGCATAACAACATAGCCGGATTCATCAATAATAAATTCAACACTCACAGATACGGTTCCTTTTTCGGTAAGTCCTTTTACAGTTAAATCGGTAGGAGCATTTTTTGTTATATAGGAAACCCAGGCTTTTTGTCCGCCTTTAAACTCTGCCTCTTTCTCAAAAACATAATTCTTTATTTTTCGACCGGATTCATCGTATCCTTCTGTTATTCCTTCTTTGTCATTTTCGGGTAGATAATAGTGGGCAGCCAGTTGATTGTTAGGATAATAATGAAATGAATATTTCATTTTATCATCCTCAAAAAAAGAAGAATCTTCCACATGACCATTTTTAAAATAAAAAACCTGCAATCCAACAGGATGCCGCATTGTGGTATCAGCAAAAGTAGATTTTCCTTTTACTGTGTTAGTGTTGATCCAATACGAAGTGGATTTATAATTTGCGCCATCTTTTAAGAATTCGGTATAATACACTGCTTTATCCTTCGTTGTTTCTATTCCGTTAGAACTGTAATATTTGGGTAGTGTCGTTTGCGCAGCTATTGTTGAAAATGTAACTGTCAGCAGGCAGAAAAAAAATCCTTTCATGATAAGTTGTTTATTGAAAAAATCAATTAATAATCATCCCCTTCTTCCAAATCCAAATGAGTGAGAAATTCTTAATGCAAATACATTTGTCGCGTCATTTCAAAAATTGTGTTGAAATGTTGTCCCATTTTAAATAGCATAGTTAGTTCCCTGATTTTTATAATAGCAATCTCAAAATTATCTTATTTTGTTTATAAAAATTGAAGGTCTATAAAATATATTGTACAAGGTATAGAATAGAAGTACTATAATATGGAGCCGGATTTTATTTATTTATTCACAACCTTTGTTTTCTGTATCAAAACGACACACAAAGTGTATCAAAACCGTACAGCTTTACTTTTTTTAACTTCATAAAATGTTGAAAAACAATGCTTAAATAAGTGGCATCAATTTTCTTATATAGTTCGATGAAAAAAATTATTGAAATAAAATTTAGGTACAGGAATGATTAAAAATTATTTAAAGATCGCCCTGCGGAACATAACCGCCCACAAGGCTTTTTCTATAATTAATATTGCAGGCCTTGCTATTGGGATTGCGTCTTGTTTATTGCTTTTCACAGTTGTGAAATATGAATTAAGCTATGACAGGTTTCAGCCCAATTATCACCGGATATACCACGTGGTAACCCAGAATAATTTTTCAGACGGAATCACTTATAATTCCGGAGTTCCTGTGCCGACGTTGATTGCTTTGCGAAATGATTTTCCACAAATTACCTCAGGAGTATTAATGGCGAATTACGGGAGCCAGGTTACCGTTGTGGGAAGCAGCGCATCGCAAAATGCTCCCGATAAAAAATTTATAGAGAATTCAGGATTCTTTTTTGCTGACCCTCAATTTTTCAAGGTATTTCAGTATGATTGGCTCGTTGGCGATCCATCTGTTTTAAAAGATCCCAATAATACAGTGCTTACACAAAAACAGGCCGAAAAATATTTTGGAAACTGGAAGGATGCAATTGGAAGATATTTAAAACTTGCCAATACCGCTACTGTGAAGGTTGCCGGAATTTTAAAGGATCCTCCTCTTAATTCGGATTTTCCTTTATTGATTGTAACCTCTTATGAAACCGTCAAGGCAAACGCAGCTACTTTTAATTATGTAAATGATTGGCATAATACCAACAGTAATTTCGAAGTGTTTATGCTGCTGCCTGACAATGTTTCTTCACATGAAATAGACAGGCAATTGTTTTCTTTCAATAAAAAATACAATAAAGTCGTAAAGAGTTCAGGCAATACGACAAGCAATTTTTTACAACCACTAAGTGAAGTGCATTTCGATAAAAGATTTTCCAATTTCGGCAACCAGGTTACCAGCAAAGCAACTTTGTGGACTTTATCATTGATTGGCTTGTTCATCATCGTCATGGCTTGTATCAATTTTGTCAATCTTTCTACTGCGCAGGCTGTGGGAAGGAGTAAAGAAATAGGCATTAGAAAAGTACTGGGAGGTTTTCGGTGGCAGCTATTTGGGCAGATAATCGGAGAAACCACTGGTATTGTAATCATTGCTGTCTTGCTGGCATTAGGCATTACCAGCGTTTGTCTTCCTTTCATCAAGAACATTGCATTGATTCATGAATCTGTTAATTTATTCAACCAACAAACGATTCTTTTCGTGGTCGCATTAAGCGCGGCCATTATACTTTTGGCAGGGACTTATCCAGCGATTGTCCTTTCAGGATTCACGCCTGCTTTGGCTTTGAAAAATAAAATTACTTCAGCTTCAGTTGGCGGAATTTCGGTAAGGAGAAGCCTTGTCGTATTGCAATTTGCTATCTCGCAAATTCTCATCATTGGTACAATCGTAGCTGTTACACAAATGAGTTTTGTAAAAAATGCTGATCTCGGATTCAACCAGGATGCAGTCCTGCTACTCAATGCCAATACGGATAGTGCTTTTCATTCGCATGAAGACGCATTTAAGCAAAAAGCGTTGCAATTACCCGGGGTTGAATCCCTAAGTTTTAACAGCGATGTTCCTTCGTCAGATAATAATTGGTCAACTAATTTCGCCTACGATCACCGGCCTAATGAAAAATTCCAGGTGAGTTTAAAATTTGCTGACGAGGATTATTTTCAAACATTTGGACTGCAATTTCTCGCAGGAAAATCTTTCGAAAAAAGTGATACAGCCAAAGAAGTTGTCATTAATGAAACCATGGTAAAACAGTTGGGTGTTAAACGTCCTGAAGAGGCAATAGGTAAAGAAATCCGGTTAGGTGGTGGAACGTGGAAAACGATTGTAGGAGTGGTCAAAGATTTTAAAACAAGTTCGTTGAAAGACGCTATCAAACCTATCATGATTTGTCAAGACCTGAATAATTATTCAGTTACCGCTGTAAAATTGCATTCCTCCAACATTCCAAAAACAAAGGCTGCCATTGAGACTGCGTGGGACCAGTATTTTCCGGAATACGCCTACACGAGTTCATTTATGGATGAAGCTATTGCGAAGTTTTATCAGCAAGACGACCAACTGACTTTGTTGTATAAAATATTTGCAGGCATTGCTATATTTATTTCCTGTCTTGGATTGTATGGATTGGTTTCCTTTATGGCCGTTCAAAAAACCAAGGAAATTGGCGTTAGAAAAGTATTGGGCGCTTCGGTGAAAAATATCATCTATCTTTTCTCCAAAGAGTTTACTGTTCTCATTCTTGTTGGATCTGTGCTCGCCATACCGGTCGCATGGTACATGATGAATCACTGGCTTGAAAACTTTGTATTCAGGATACGCTTGAACGCAGGAATATTTATTATAGCGATTTTAGTATCACTTATTATTGCATGGATAGCGGTGGGATATAAATCAATAAAAGCGGCGTTGGCTAATCCGGTCGAGAGTTTGAGAAGCGAGTAATTAGTTGATACGCTAAGGTGGAAATATGAAAATGAGAATCTCTTTTATTTATTCATTTGCTGTAAACAATGTAAAAATTTAATCATTCAACAATAACCAATTATGCTCTCTTTAAAAAAAGTTTTCAAATGGTACAACAATGGTGTCAACCGCACTTTTGTTTTAAAGGATATTCATCTTGATGTTGCCGAAGGCGAATTTATTTCCATCATGGGGCCATCCGGTTCAGGAAAATCCAGTCTTCTAAATGTAATAGGAATGTTGGACGATCCCAATGAAGGCGAATATACTTTCATGGGGGAAAATGTATTTAAGTTGAAAGAAAAACAACGATCTCATTTGTTCAAAACCCATATTGGCTTTGTGTTCCAGGCATATCATTTAATAGACGAACTTACCGTTTATGAAAACATTGAAACTCCTTTGATTTATCAGAACATCAAATCTTCTGAAAGAAAATCAATGGTTGCCGATATGCTGGATCGCTTTCAAATTGTAGGGAAGAAGGATCTTTTTCCCACCCAGCTTTCAGGTGGTCAACAACAATTAGTAGGAATTGCACGGGCATTAATTGTTAAACCAAAATTGATTCTTGCCGACGAACCTACCGGAAATCTGAATTCAAAACAGGGAGAGTATATCATGGATATTTTTAAAGAATTAAATAATGAAGGTGTAACAATTATACAGGTGACACATTCTGAAAAAAATGCAGAATACGGATCGCGGATTGTGAATCTACTGGATGGAAGAATTGTTCATTAATCAAAAACGGAGAATTGAATTTTAAAAATGTAAAAATTCAATATTCAATTTGTAATAACCAATGTTCAAAGAAGCAACTGAATTAAGAACTACAAACTATGGACGACCAGCTAAGAATTAAATGCTAAAAAACTAAATCATGAAATCATTTTTTTTTATCGTATTATTTTCATCATTTGCTTTATTTGTAAAAGCACAAGACACACTGACTTTAAAACAGGCAATTGAAATTGGAATCAAGAACAATTTTGATGTTTTGCAATCGGAGCTACTAATGCAGAAAGCTGGCATTACACTGAAACAAACGAAAGAAAATATGTTGCCTAATTTGAATGCCTCCATTAACCAGGGAAAAAATTACGGCAGAAGTATTGATCCGTTTACTAATGCCTTTATTGATCAAAATGTTGGCTATGGAAATTATGGTGGAAGCAGCAATATTTTATTGTTCAACGGATTTTCTTTGCAAAATGCAATCAAATCGAATAAGCTCGGATATGAAGCATCTAAAATGGAATTGCAACAAGCGAAAGATAATCTTACCATCAATGTTATTTTGGCTTATTTGCAGATATTGAGCACACAAGATGTTTTGAAGCAATCCCAAGACCAGGTATTGGTAACTCAAAAACAGGTAGAACGCCTTTCAATATTAAATCAAACCGGAGCTATATTACCGTCAAATTATTACGATCTCAAAGGACAACTGGCCAATGACCAGATAGCAGTTGTAACGAATAAGGCTAACCTGGAAACCGCGAAATTAAGTCTGACACAGCTTTTGAATATTCCTTACAATAAAGATCTTGCAGTGGAAAGAATTCCTGAAAGCAATTTCAATATTAACTATACCGACACTCCTGATTCAATTTACAACACCGCTTTGCAACAATTTGCGCAAATAAAAGCTGTGGAGTTCAGGACTGAAAGCGCCGAAAAAAATATTCGCTCCATAAAAGGCGAGTTATTCCCTACCCTATCTTTTGGTGGTAATATCAATACCAATTATTCGAGTGTGGCCACCCGCAATTACTTTGTAAATACGACGGAAATGCCTTCATCGAATTATGTGACAGTAGACGGTACGCAATATCCTGTAATCCAGAAACAGGATAACTACAATTCTCAAAAAATCAATTTTGGCAGTCAGCTAAACAACAATCTTTATTACACCATAAATCTCGGACTGACCATTCCTCTTTTCAATTCATTCCGCGTAAGAAACCAAATTAAACTGGCAAAAATTGATTTTAAAAATAGTGAAATAACAGAGCAGCATACAAAAACCCAATTGCAACAGTCCATCCAGCAAGCTTATGTAAATCTCACTTTGGCATCCGAAAAATATAAATTACTCGAGGACCAGGTACAAGCTTTTGAAGAATCCTTTCATACATCCGAAGTGCGTTTTAATTCCGGCGTTATCACTTCCGTCGATTATTTAATTGCAAAGAATAATCTTAACCTTTCGCAAAACAACCTTATTATAGCGAAATATGATTTTGTTTTAAGAGAAAAAGTGTTAGATTATTATGGCGGAAAACTAACGTGGTAGCTTAATTCTAGCTCAAAATAAAAAAGGAAATTGTCATTTTCTGCTTGTAGAAATTTTTTACAAAAGTTTTTTTTAACTGGGAAATAAAGTATAAATTTGTACCTGACAATTAAAAAAATATACCATGGCTCAAAACTCAAAATCAGTTCCCAAAAAATATCCGGTAAACGATGATGATTTAGCAATGGTTGAAGAGGCAATGGCGATTTATAAAAGTAATAACGTGAGTTTGGCTATTCTTTCAGGTGCGGCCGGCAAGCCTGAAAGTCAAATGAGCTCTTTTGAAAAAATGAAGGTGATAAAAAATGGAGTAAGCAAAAAAGATTTAGAACTTTTAAAAAATAAAGCCGCTTTGGATTATTCTATGCTTGCAAAGGCATTGTCGGTCACCCGGGCTACTTTAATCAATAAAAAAAGAGACCAAAAATTCAGCACGGCTCTGAGTGAAAAAATTGTAAGCCTCGCAGATTTATATTCCTATGGTTTTGAGATCTTTGGTGATAAGGATCTTTTCAACCAATGGATGCGTAATCCCAATCGTGCTATAGGTGGCCAGGTTCCCTACGATTTAATTGACAATCAATATGGCCGCGAAGAAATCAAAAATCTTATAGGAAGAATTGCTTATGGTGTTTATTCTTAACAACAGTATCGTGCATGCAAGTTTACAGAGTAGGTGCTACAAAATTTTCGGGAGATTTAACAGGTGAAGGTGCGAAGTTATTTGGCGGCCGATGGAATCATAAAACGATACCCTGTATCTATACTTCCCAGAGCAGGGCGCTTGCTATATTGGAATATACCGTCAATATCAATATTGATGAAGTACCCCGGGCGCTAAGTATTACCACTTTCGAAATTCCGGAAGCAGGAATAAAACTAATAGCAGAAGCAAAATTACCCGGTAACTGGAGAGAATCACCGGCTCCGTCTTCTACGAAAGACTTTGGTTCAGCACTACTTAAATCATTGTCGGCTCCCATTTACAAAATCCCTTCGTGCGTAATGAGTGAAGAATATAATTTTCTTCTGAATCCCCTACATCAGCAACACGTACACTTTAAAATTCTTGAAATAAAAGATTTTGTGTATGACGTAAGAATCAAATTGAAATAGCTCATTTTTATTTTATGGATTCCATATCAAAAAGTTTTATCTTTCGCAGGCTTTATACTAAAGTGAATTAATGTATTTTGTAATCAAAAGCTTTGCACTTGACCTTTTAGACTCTATGAAATCATGCTGTTTATTAATCCGTTTGCATCAAGTATCCCATTATATCGTCTAAACAAAAATGCCTTTATCCTATAAAAATATTGAACCGTTAATTGTTTCCGGAAAAAATAATTTCTCAAAATGGCTGGGGTATTTCGGCCTCGGGATTGGCGTTCTCTTGCTTCTTGTTTCCATGCAAATGTTTGTAAATATCAGGCAATTGCTGCAGGAAAACAGTCCCCGAAAAAGCGGAGGTTATGATTTCATTTCTATCTCCAAAACTATTACCAATGATAATATGGGAAAAGATAATAGTTTTACCAATGCGGATATATTAAACCTGGAAAAACAACCGACCATTGCCGGAGTCGCACCGCTAATTTCCAACAAATTCAGAGTACGCGCCACCGCCGGCGATATCATGCCTTTCAGCACCGACCTTTTTTTGGAAAGTATTAATAATAATTTTATAGACACCGTTCCGCCGACATTTACCTGGCAACCTGGTCAAATAACGGTGCCTGTTATTTTCTCTTCCGATTTTTTAGAGATGTATAATGTATTTGCACCCGCACAAGGCTTACCACAGCTTTCCGCAAAAACAATCTCGTCTATCAATATTATTTTAGAATGTTCAGGACCATATGGTTCGCAAAATTTCAAAGGAAACATAGTGGCTTTGAGCGATCGTATCAATTCTATATTGGTACCAAAATCTTTTATGACCTGGAGCAATCTTCATTTCATGAATGACACGACTGTACATGCAGCCAGGGTTTATATCAAAACAAAAGATGCCAACGATCCTAAACTCATTTCTTATTTAGACCACCAAAATTACCACCTCAACAAAGACAAAGTAAAGTTTAGCCGCATCAAAAGTGTCTTACAAAATATTGTTAGCGCGTTGGGCGTATTCGGCATCCTGGTAATCGTTCTTGCATTGATGTTATTTTCATTTTACCTGCAATTAATGATTGCAAAAAGCAAAAATAGTTTGCGTCTGCTGCTTACTCTTGGCTACTCTCCGCGCTGGCTGGCAAACAGTGTAGCCAAAACATGGCTGCCAGTTTATTTAAGTATCATCGTTGCAGCACTGGCGCTAACACAAGTTCTTCATTTCCTTTTTATGCAATTGGCATTCGTAAAAACAGAAAAACTCTCTTACTTTCTTCATTGGAGTGTGTGGACTACCGCCCTGTTTTTATTTGCCTTGACCATCTTTATTAATTTAAGATTGGTGAAGAAAGAACTGGAAAATATTTTGTAAAATTCGCATTGAGATAAGTACGCAATAGCAATACACACAACAACCAAACCTACTTACAGCCGGCAGATAAATAATCCGAATTCCTATTTAGATAACACAGCATGCGAATCACAACCCCAAATGTTAGGAGTGGCAGCTAATATCAACAGGAATACAACTCTTAATTTTTTCATGTCGAAATGTTGGAAATTTAATATCGTGTAATTTGATAACTTTTAAGCGGAACCTAAAACAATTCAATACCCTGGCTTTAATTTAAAAATATAACCGTGAATTATATTTTATCTATTTTTATGAATCGTGATACATAATTTAGGTTCCAAAAGTTGGTGGGGTGCGCCCAAAAAATTTTCTACTGAAAAGATAGAGAGGAAAATTAGCTGGCTGGAGTTGTTCTACGACCTGGTGTATGTGATTGCTATTTCCACGATTACACATTACGTGGCGCAACAGTTCAGCATTAATGCGCTGCTCGATTATTTTTATATGTTCGTGATAATTTTTTGGGGCTGGCTCAATGGCAGTTTGTATCACGACCTCCACGGAACTGAGGGCCTTCGCACCAAACTAATGACGCTTTGGCAAATGGTAATCGTGGCGGCATTGGTGATCACTCTTCATAGCGAAACGAAACATCTTTTGTTTAATGCCACTATCATTCTTTTAATTATGCAGATCTATATCACTTACCTCTGGTGGAGTGTGGGTCTCTATGACAAGGAACATCGCCGTCTTAATAGACCTTATTCTATAATTTACATAATCTCGTTCGTGTTGATTTTTGCAACCTTATTTGTAAAACAACCTTACGTTCGCATACTGTTTTATCTGACGCTAATACTGAATTGTTCACCGCCATTTGTAACCTATTTATTGCTGAAAAGAAAAACGAACGCGCTTTCGTTGTCTTCAAGCATGACAGAAAGGCTGGGCCTTTTTACTACAATCGTTTTCGGAGAAGTGGTCTTAGGAGTTATTAATGGCGTCATTGCTACACATGACCTTAGTGCCCTCACGTGGCTTCAGTTTGTATTGGCCATCAGCATAGTATTTGCATTGTGGTGGTTGTTTTTTACTATCGTATCCGACAGACAATGTAAAGACGGATTATTGAACAGTAGTATTTTTGAATTGTTGTTTATTCCAACGCTGATCGGTTTAGGGATGCTGGGCGCGTCATTCAACGACCTGTTCAAATATTTTAATGAACCCGGCATACAATCCATATGGGTTACCACATTCTTTGGATTTTCCATAAGCCTGTTTTTGCTGGGTATCTGGGCGATGATGTATTTTCTAAAGTACCCGGATGTTTTTCTTCCTTTTAAAAGAACAGCGAAACTGGCATTCTTTACAACGGCGATTTTGATTGCTGTACTCACTTGCCTGCCGGTGAAAATCACGCTGGCGTTTCGTTTATTAATAGTTCTGGTAATACTGGTAGGCCTCGTTTTATACTTAAATGGGATGTGGTATAAAAAGATGGTGAAGAATGACAAAGAGAGACAAGTAACTGCTCAATAATTGAAAGAAAGAGTTGACCGCATTCTTTAAAAAGGCACCCACTCCTGCTAAAATCAAATCTTTTATTTTTCGTCTAAAGTTTCCTGTTATAATAGCGTGAAATAGAAATCACAGAAATATCTTGGTTTACTGGAATCACAATTCCGACACACGCACAAATGAAATCGTTAATCGATTTCGATCACTTTATTTCAATTTACTTAGCTGATCATTATAATATTTTATTTCCTGTTTAACAGAAGCCAGGTTACCGCCGGGCTCTACAGAATCACGCTCTATATAAATATACCCCTTGAAATTTTGTTTCTTTAACTCTGCAAATATTTCAGGAAACTTCACCACGCCGGTTCCAACCACCACATCTTTTAGAGTGGGATCATTATAGGCAGCAATATCTTTTAAATGCACAACAAGAATATGACCACTTAATTTTTTTAGAGCATCAAGAGGATGTATCCCACTTTTTGGCCAATGGCCCAGGTCCGCACACACACCAAAATTAGGATGCCCTTTCAAAGCCATCAGCGTAGTATCCGGATTCCAGTAATGACTAAATCCTTTCCAATGATCGTGAATGGCTACTTTTATTCCGTAAGCGCCTGCGAGGCTGTCTACCTGGTCCCACATATTTAGCGGAGGTTCGGTGGTTACATATTTTACGCCAAATTCTTTTGCCAGGTCAAATTGTTTTACCCATGAAGCTAAAGTTGTATCACCTACAACATATAAAGTTTCTGCTTTTAAACCTTTTTGTTTTATCATCGCCTTTAGTTTAACAATGCTTGCCGGACAAAGTTGGCCAACCGTTGAATCTTTAAATTCCGGACCGGCGCTATGAAAAGTATTTGGCTCAATATAAACCAAGCCTGCACTGTCAACTCTATCGAGCGCCTGTGGAAAATCAACATCGTGAAAAGTCCATAACGCGACACCAAATTTCCAATCTTCTGAAGGATTAACAGTAGAAGTCGATATTGAATCCGAAGTGCTTTTTCCGTTATTAGATGAACCATTATTGCATGCAGTAAAAAATAACATGAATAGGGCTAATGGCGCAAGTAGTCTTTTCATTGTCATAAAATTTAAAGGATGAAGTTCTATAATCAGAAGCAGATAAATAATATTTTTTTTGAAAACAGACTCAGGGAATTACTTGTTTAGTAAGGTTAACATATTAACGACTTCGTAATGAAAGTGAAAACTTTTTCATTTACAGATTATTGTTATGATAGATGCGAAAGTCAAAGTTGACGAATTTGTTTGTTTACTGGAATAAAAAATTAGACAGTCAAGGATTAAACATACACATCGTCATTTTTCTATCCTGATTATTTCACCTTGCGCGTAAGCTCTTACTTGTGGCTGATACATACATTGTAATGAAACAATACCATCATTAAAAACGCCCTCTTTTGCCACAATTGTTTCATAAGAAATAGTGCTGATACCGGAAGGGATTTGTTCTGCAAAAAACTGACAGCCTGCATCTCTTACTGAACGGTAGTAATTAAAATCTTTTCCATACTCATATCCGCTCAATGGGTCTGCGGGTTCAAGTGAGGCAGCGTCTTTTTCATCAATGAAAACATATTTCAACTGGCGCTTCGCATCGATCGTAATAACAGTTTTTATTTTATCCGCAATCTTTAATGTAGTTGCGCTATCTATCGGTGCCCAGGTATTTCCGGCACCATTGAACCTGAACAATTTTTTTGAAATTTTTACATCTGCAACATTTTCACTGGGAGGCGTAGCCGTAAAATAATAGTAATTAAAGCCGCCCCTGGTGGACGTGTGGTCGTCTTTTTTAAGATAAATAGCCGGAGGAAATTTTTGTGTTTGCACAAAATTAAACAATTGCCCGGTTAACAAATTATCGGTTACAGAAAGAAGTGAATCGTTAATAGATGCATCCAATACAATTGGGTTACCTGTTACGGAAGGCTCGTGCTTTGATAATAAATCTACTACTGCGGCAGTGGATTTTGTGGTGCTCCAGTTATGTTGTTGTTTAGATGTTAGCAGCCAATGAATAATGCCATCCACTATATTTTTTGAAGTATCAGTCTCTTCATAGGCAGAAGCCAGCATGGCAATCGTTTCTTCATCAGTGGCATCAAGGTCATCCTTATTACTGATGTCTTTCCATCTGACACCATTTGTATCATCGGTTACCGCTAATTGCCTGATGGACGCTAATTGCTTAATGGCTTGTTGATGTATGGGGTCTTCTTTCGATTTGTAACGCATACCGGCAAGAATAAGTAATGCCTGATCTTCCAGACCATAACTTTCTATTTTATCCAATGACGCCGTTAAAAGAGAATCAAGCTTTTTTGCAACACTCACCGATAACGGAAATTCTTTTAACCAATAACTTCGCGCCAAAAGAAAAAACAAATTGCTTCGACGGTAATACTTCCCTGTTACAAATGAAGTATCACAGAAGGCAATTAAAGAAGGCGTCATTTTATTGAAAGTGCCAGTCACATTTTTATTAATCAAAAAGTTGATTGAATCATTTTTCAACTTACCCATACCCTCCACCAAATAACAGGAAATATAATAGTTGCTATTACCTCCTTTAAACCATGTGATGCCACCGTCCTGGTTTTGCAATGATGAAATATCTTCTAAATATTTTTCGATGAAAGTTTTAGCCTGGAGTGTATCGAATAATTTCAGCAGTTGACGCTGGTGAATTTGACTTTGATGGTTTAACTGAAGCCACGGCATGGTTTGCTCACTTAATTCATCAGGCAAAGCCTGCGGATTTTTAGCTGACACCTGTAACGCCTGTATGTGTGCCATTGTTTGCCTTGCATTAGAATCTGTTCTCATTATTTTCAGGGCTAAAGAATACGCAAGCATTTTATTAAAGGTTTGCTCCGCGCAATTGTATGGATCAAAAGCAAGAGAAGGTAAAGCATTCACGAGGGCACTTTGAGGCTTGGGAGTCAAGTACATCCCTATACCGTACGTTTTTGCGTCGGCAGGAATAACGGGCGATTCAATCGTAGTGTCTTTAGCAACAAACTGGTAAATTACGTTTTGAGACACCAATATTTTTTTACTTAGGACAGGTATGGTGTATTCTTCGCCATCCGAAATATTACCTGCTCTTGCATTAATTCTTATTGTCAAAGGGTGTAGGAAATTCTCCGGAATTTTTAAAAGATATGACGTAGCTGTATTTGATTTCTTCTCCACCGAAAAATTTGCTTGAGGTGCCGCGACTACCTGGGAAGTGATATCTTCTCCCGTTACCGCATCTTCAATAACGCAAGTGGATATACCTGATAAGTTATTGGTATCAAGGTTAGAAATTCTTGCCTGTAAATTAATGACATCGCCCTGGTATAGAAACCTGGGCATGTTGGGCTGTATCATCAGCGGTAGCTGGGTTACAATATTTCTTTCTTCGTACATAAACTTTGCTTCTTTGGTATACGCCAGCATTTTCCACTTCCATTCTGTTACACTTTCCGGAATCGTAAAACTAATGTTGTAAAAGCCTTCTTTATCTGCGTGTATTTGCGGATAGAACAATGCAGTTTCGTAAAAATTCTTTCTGATGATTACCGGAGGTTCTTCAGGCTTTGGTAATTGCACAGGCCCTTTTGTACTTAATACAATAACACCAGCGGCCGCTTTGCTGCCATAAATTCCTGTAGCATCTGCGCCTTTTAATACCACGGCATCAGTTATAAGGCCCGTATTGATCTTACTAATATCACCTTCATAAATCTGGCCGTCTATTATCACCAACGGAATATTATAGTCGGTTAAAGAAGTTGAGCCACGAATAATTATTGATGTGGCGCTTCCTGTTAGGGCTCTTTTTGAAATACCATATGCTGTCACTACTACATCGCTCAGGTTACTTTCTGAAATACTGATGCCGCTTACTTTTCCCGAAAGCATACTAAAACGCATTTCATCATTTTCATCAGTGTATTTTCTATTCCAAACTCCCCGCCCCATATATGCCGAATCCGATGGACTCAACCACCACAAAAGCGGTTCCTTTTCAAATGCCAAACGGTAAGTGGCGCTGTAATTATTAAATAAGGAAGTGGCGCCGATGCCGCCAATATTATATGGCCACGAATTATCTAAATTATAATGGAGATGATCTGTAGGAGTTTTCCATTGAAGCTTTTCGATTTTATCCAAAGAGGCATCATACATTGTAGTCATTAGCTCTGCTGCAGTATTTTCATTGTTGGTTTTGATAGTAACCACAAATGTTTCTTTACTCCCGGGAGTCAACCTCTTTCTGTATTGTTCAATGATCAGTTCGGGTTTGTCTATCTGCTTTTTTGCAATAAAAATTGTTGTAGTTTCTCTGTGCAGTTCATTGTTGAAAACATATAAATGGGTAAGATAAATTCTATCAATGGCATTGTGTGGCATCGTGTATTCCCATTCATGCAATCCCTTTCCATCATTCTTTATATCGTAATCATATTTAGCTTTAGGCCCTTTACTTGTCGTAGCAAAATATTGGGCATGATAGATAGAATATACATTGTTGGCAGAGCCGAAATACCATTTAATCTTTTCCCCGGTAGCTGCAGTGTTCACGGGCATATAATGAAAGTCGTGTTTTTCATCAGCCCATTTATTTTTCTCTTTATCAAAGACAGAAAATAGTCTGCTTGTCTCGCCAATAAGGTTTCCATTTTCAGTACAAGTAATTTCAAGTTTATAATCACCGGCGTCTAATAACTCCTGTGGCAGTTTTAGTTTTTCAACATTAGAAGTGAATTCGGTTTGGTAAATCAGTTTCTTTTTTTCCGGTGATTCTTTTTCATTCTTCTCATTTTGTATTTTATAAATCCAGGCACCATCTTTAAAAATATAATCTGTGTTATTTAGATAATTTCTTTCCGGCTCATTTGTTTTATCCAACTTATAAATGACAGCCTTTAATTGTTTCGTTACGTTGCCCAAAAAATCATTCTTAGCGGTAACGGTTTCAAGTCCTATCTGTTGCCTTTCGCGCATAGTCGGCATTGAGACGATAATGCTCACAGGTCTGTTCGACAGGTTTACATTCAAGGATTCCTCATGGCTTTCGCCTGTAACGTCGACTGCTTCAACACCAATATCATAACGAATACTTTGAGACGTCTTATTATCAAATTGGTATTGTTGTAAAAAGCGTGATGGTATTTTTATCTGGAGCTCGCCATTGCTGTTGGTATAACCGGAGCTGTCTTCAATTTCATCACTCCTCCATTGGTTAGACTCTTTACCTGTAACTCTATCTTTCACCGGATAAGAATAGTTGGCGCTTACGCTGTACTTTATCAATACATTATTTAACTGCGCATCTGCAAACGATCTTACTTTTACTGTTACATAAAAGCTGTCCCCCAGTTGCAGGTATTCGGTGGGTTTTTCAACAGTCAATTCAAACGTCGGGCGTTTGTATTCTTCTACTTTGAAGGAACCATCATTTTCCTCTGCGACGTCGGTCAGTTCTGTATCCAGGCTCCAATCGCCGGTTGCTGCATTTGGACCGATTTTATAAGAGCCGGATATCGAGCCATATTCATTTATCGACGTTTTAATGGAATCAACGTTTCGGCCAAAAGCATCTTTTATATAAACAAGGAATTTCTCTTTCCATAATTCTTTCACTTCCTTATCAAATAATCTTTTTAGCAACGGAAATTTCAGATTGTGTTTATTCAGCAAAATCAGTTCACCTGTGTGAGGGTTTCGGGTAAATAATATTCCTTTGAAGTAAACTGTTTGCCCCGGCCTGTAGATAGCCTTGTCTGTGAAGAAATGCACCACCATATTATCGCCGTAGTACTCTAACAGGTCATCATATTCATCCTTACCAAAAACTTCATCGGGAACTGAAGCATCAGTTTTGGCAAACTGAACCCGGGTCGTGTCAGACCCATTCATTACAAAAACATCCGTTACATTCTCTTCAGACACAGTTACATACCCCTCAGGTTTAACCTTTTTAATCGCTGCATTCGTGGTTGAATCTTTAACCGGTCGACGGTATTTTACCAACACCTTCGCTCCACTTAATGGTTGCCCGCTCTTCCTGTTTAGAACATATAACCGGTTATCATTATTGATCGCTGAAATATTGCTGACGTTAATCCTAAAGAAATCGACCTTTTTATTTTCGTTAGTAATTGCAGAATCACTGTACAATATGGCATAGTAGCCCAATGGCAAACTTGCCAGTTCAATTTCAGCGGCGTGCGTTTGAAAGTCTTCGATAGTAGGCAATGTTATCGTGGTATCTTTGAAAGACTTAGCTTCAACCAATTTATTCTTGTTCATTGGTTGAGCATTAATGACAAAATCAAGCGAACTTAATTTTACGACCTTAATGTAAATCTTCCGCACGTTTTTAAATGCCAGATGACACTTTACCGGTTCACCAGGCAACCAGGTATCCTGATTCTTAACAGTAAGCTTTCTATTTTCAATTTCCTGATTCATTACAAGCAAATCTTTTTTGAGATAAGAAAAACTGTCTAGCAGGCTCGTGTTATCTTTAAACAGTCTCATTGACTTTAAATAATAATCACGATAAGTGGTATCAAAATTTATTGAAGAATAATTGTTCAAATAAATGCTAAAACGCTGCGTGTAATTATTCCCCAAATTATACCAGTACAGGCAGAGTTGATAAACACTATTTGCCTTTACGATTTCATACGGGGATTGCGTTAGTTGCAGCAGATAACTTTCATACGGTTTATTGACACTATTTTCTATTGAAATCCTGTTGTAGAAATATTTTCGAGCAAGGGATTCAATAAAATAAAAAATATCTTTCTGCTGATTATGGTAATCCGCCCATTGTTGGTATAAACTATAAATCTTTTCCTGTTTAATATTTAGCCCTTCGGGAAGTTTTTTAGCTTTTATAAATTCATCGGGGGTTAAGTGAAGGAAGTCGTTATTAATATTATTGAAATACCCTCCTGTAGCTGCGGTATAATGTAATTGTTCCGCAAAAACAATATCAGTAAAACCAGGCTTGAACAGAAAAAGCAAAGGATCGGTTGAAAGCCACAGCACCTTTTTTACATCTTCATTTGGCAATTTTAAACTGATGTCTTTCGCCTGATTAAAATAGAACTGTACAAGACTGTCGAGCTGTCTCGTATTTAATTTCGTGTAGTTAGTAGTGCCGGGAGGAATAGTAAATAGGTTCTTATTTTTTTTGTTTCCCAACTCCAAATTGAATTTACTTATTCTTTTTGCTTTCAGGATAAGCATAACAGATTCCATTTCCAAAGACAATCCTTTGAGTTTTAAAAAACTATCAATAAAGTAGGAGTTTTTGAAGTATAACGTATCCTCTGTTTTAAGATCTGCAATTTGCATTTGATTGAAATAACATCTTGCAGCAACTGCGTAATCCTGGCGTTGCATAGCATTCGTTTTTGCTTGTTCCAGTCGTTGTCTAAGCTGTGTTAAGTTTATTTTTTTCGCAATATCGTTTTCCACATTTGCCCAGTTCAATTCCTGGGCAGCAGCTTCACGAAAGGAAACTGCAGCGTATATAAAAAGCAGTAAAAGTCGTATTCTCATAAACTCGTTTTAGTATAAGGCTTTCTCTTACGAATATGTAAATCTATACATAAAATCATAAAAAACTAACTAAGTAAAAAACATCTCTGACCTTATCTGATGGTGAATTGTAGAGGAAATAAAATAATCAAAGAAGGCAGAAAAAAACTCAACACATAGAAACGTTCTGTGGTCTTTTTTTATAAACTTATCTTCAGATCAATCAGAATTAATACCTTTATTATTCACTTTTAAAAATACAACAATGGCTACAAGAAGAAAGTTCATTCAGCAATCAGGCACTTTTGCGTTGGCAAGTTTACTGATTCCACAGTTGGGAAAATCAGGTTTGTTTTCAGAAAGAAAAACCTTTCCTCCTATCGGACTTCAATTATACACCATGGGGAATTTAATGACAACGGACACAAAAGATACCTTACAAAAACTCGCGGCCATCGGTTATAAAGAAGTGGAAAGTGCAGGATCTCAAAAAGGAAATTTTTATGGTTACACTCCGAAGGAATTTGCCGCGATGGTAAAAGATGCCGGCATGCACTGGCGCTCTGCACATGTAGGCGGCGCAGGATCTAAACCGCGTGATATTATGAAAACGGCTAAAAATGCTGAGGACTCAGCAAGGATAAAAAAGTATATGGAAAAGATGAAGGATAGCACGAAGCCGTTGAACTTAGCAGACAATTGCCAGCAACTCGCAGACGATGCAGCTGAAGGCGGCTTAAGTTATTTAGTTTGTTCAAGTATTCCTGTAGGTACACTTGATCAAATAAAAACAGCAGTGGAGGTTTTCACGAAAAGCGGTGAAGCATGCAAGAAGAATGGTGTTCAGTTTGCCTATCACAATCACGTGTCAGAATTTGATGATGTGGAAGGAAATCGCCCTTTCGATTATATTCTAAATCATACTGATAAAGACCTGGTAAAAATGGAACTCGATCTTGGCTGGGCCACCAAGGCAAAGCAAGACCCTGTAGCATTATTTAAACAGCATCCCGGCCGTTTCCCATTATGGCATGTAAAGGACCTTGATAAAAACACTATGAAACCAGTGGAAGTAGGCACCGGCTTTATTGATTTCAAACGAATTTTCGACAATGCAAAAGAATCCGGAATGAAATATTTTTTTGTAGAGCAGGACGGAGCGCCGCGTCCATTCGACGATGTGACCGCCAGTTACAACGATCTAAAAAAGATGTTGAATGAATAATTCAAAGTTGCGCGGCTGAACTAAGAAAATAGAAATCGACGAAATTTGTTTGTTTACTGTGATAATATTTTTAATCAATGTATTTAGTTTTCAATAGGACGCGTCTGGGGAGGAATTGTATTCATTGGTACAATTTATAGATCCTTCACCTTGGCTCGCTCTATAATTTTATTTCAGCTTACGAGCAAACAGATGAAACCGGAAAAGTAATTGGTTACCAAAATCTGCATGAAGTAAAAGAAAAGCTGAAACACATCTTGCTTCGCCGTACAAAAAAAGAAGTTTTAAAACAATTGCCTACGCGGACCGATAAAAATCTTTTCGTTAGCATTACAGATGAACAAAGAGCAGTCCATGATGATTATGCTGAAATGGTAATGAAGATTGTTACACGTTGGAAAAAAATGGGATTTTTTAAAGAAGAAGACCAACAAAGACTGATGATTGCGCTTAACATGATGCGGATGGTGTGCAACAGCACTTACATTATAGACCAGGAAACCAATCATCAAACCAAGCTGGATGAACTCTTTGATATTCTGGAAGAAGCTATTGCAGCAGGCGAAGAAAAAATCGTGATTTTTAGTCAATGGGAAAGATTTACCAGGCTTATAGCTCATAAGTTGGAGGAGCAAAAAATCGGTTATGCCAATTTAAATGGGAAGGTGCCAAGCTACAAACGAAAAGATTTATTTGACCGGTTTAATACTGATGATAACTGCCGCATTTTTCTTTCAACCGATGCAGGCGGCGTAGGGCTTAATTTGCAGGCAGGCTCCATGTAGTTCAATATGGATTTGCCGTGGAACCCTGCTGTGCTGGAACAACGTATTTCACGCATCTACCGGCAAGGACAAAAAAGAAATGTAAGCATCATCAACTTTGCAGCCCGCAATACTATTGAACACGGCATGTTGGGAAAACTTAAATTTAAAAGGGCTTTAGCAGAAGGAATATTAGACAATGGAGAATCAAATATTTTCGTAGGCGAAAGCAAGTTCAATGTGTTTATGAAAGACATTGAAAGTTTGTTTGAAGATGAAACCCTTACCACAACCAATGTTGACAGTGAAGAAGATGAAACCTCAGTAGAAAAGCCAGTAGAGGCCAAAGAGAAAGAAGCGCCTACAACTTATGAAGACGATGATGTAAAACAAACCACTCCGCCAAAAGAACAACAACAGCCTGGATCATTCAATGCTAAACCGGAACAGCAATTGATACAAACTGCGTCTTCATTTTTTACCCAATTAGGCAATGTATTATCAGATGGAAAAACTGCTGAAAACTTATTGCAATCCATTACTAAAAAAGATGAAGCTACCGGGCAAACCTATTTACATATACCAGTGGACAATGAAAATGTAGTTAAAAATGCTTTTACTGTGTTGGCGGGGTTGTTTAAAGGAATGCCGGGAAAGTAAGAAAGCATTGGTTCAATTTCTGTTCATTCAGAAGTTATGGGCATTTTGCAAACATGAGCAGGAATTTTCCAACTGTCTCAATCTTTGGAGCACTTAACCTGTAAACTTTTTTTAGAACGTGCCACGGATGTGGTCATAAGAATGATTTTATTATGAAAGAAATTACGATTTCCTTTAGCCCTGATGAATTAGTTGAATTGGCCAAGCAGTTGTACCTGGTCACTGCTGTTACCATTGGCTTTCCATACGATAACCTGAAAATGGCCGATGAAATTTTTAACAAGGTGTGTGCAGTAGGCTTTCTTGAAATACCGGAGCGGGAAGCATTCAGGCATGGAGGATTTATGGAAACTCCATTTCACCTTGCCTTGGACCTTGCTGCCGAATGCGACCCTATCGTTGAACAGTATCAGCATTCCGCAATCGAGGAACATTTACCTTATGACCTGGCAGACAGGGTTTTTGAGGAAAAGCATGGTGAACTTGATGCGATGGAAGTGTTTAATAACCCTGTACTTCGGGGAGATCTCGAAACCATCCAGGAAAAATATAAAGAGGAATTTGAACGTTACGGTGTAAGAAATCTAAGACTCGTAAAAGAGAACGAATAAAGCCACAAGGAAAATTAATATAGTTTATGCGAAAACAAATTGGTGATCTATCCTGCTGTGAGACGGCCTGACGCAATAGAGATAAAGCATCGCTCCATTTGTTTTGTTGGTGGAGCAGCCACACATATCCTTGTTCAACACTAAAGGCGAGAATCTTTCAAGAACAAGAATAATCTCACAAATAATTTCTATCTCATCAGGGCAAAGCAAAACTCACCACAGAACCGCCTGCATTTTCTTCGGTCCCTGAAACTGATACGGCTACAAACTGCTTCCCATTGCACACATAGGTACATGGATTGGAAGTAGCTACGCCCGGAAGCGTAATTTCCCACAATACATTACCAGTCTTCTTATCGAAAGCCATCAGCTTTTTATCGCTCATTCCTCCCAGGAACACAAGCCCACCCGATGTTACAATGGGGCCCGTCATACTTTCAGCACCCGTTACCGGCCCACCTTTTTTTTGAAACTTCTCTATATTGCCCACAGTGACCTTCCATTCGTATTCACCTGTATTCAAATTGATCGCGTTCAATGTTCCCCAGGGTGGCTTTATTCCGGGTTTACCATCAGGCCCTTTGAAGGAACGATAGGCAGTTACATTTAAATACCTTGATGCAGTATCTTCCTGGTTTGCATCACCTACGCCATGCTTAATAGCCTTCTCATTTCTTTCTATTTCACGTAAATTATCTTCTTCACTTGTTGTTGCATTTTTATTTTGAAACAGGTACGCTATAATAGCTCCTTCATCGCCCTTTATAACATTGGCAAATGATGGCATCCTTCCGCCGCCTTGCCTTATTTTACTCAAAACACTTCCCTTATTCATCCGTTCCTGTATTTTAAGTAAGGAAGGATTTTCCAATCCGTTACCATTTCTATCTGCTCCGTGACAGCCCGCACAATAAGTTTTATAGATGGTCTCGCCCCTGTCGTAATCAGAAAGCCCTTTCGAATTCTTATTATCACGATCAATCTTTTGGAGTAAGGATATCTCAGGAGATTCGTTTGATTTTACATAAAGAATATTCGTGTATGGATCATAGGCAGCGCCTCCCCACTCGGCGCCTCCCACAGTTGCCGGAAGGCTGAAGGTGCCGCGTAATGAGGGCGGTGTAAATAAACCTTCATACCTCAACTTACTAAACTCATTTATTAATGAATCATGAGCTCCGGGTGAAAAATCACTCAAATCATCCTGAGTTATAAACTGGCGGGAATAAGGTTTCGGCTTTAATGGAAAGGGTTGTGTGGGCCATGCTTCTTCACCGGCAACGTCCGAAGCAGGTACGGGCCTTTCTTCTATTGGAAATAATGGCGCCCCTGTTTCCCGGTCAAGCACATAAAGAAACCCGACTTTTGATACCTGGGCCACAGCATCTATCTTTTTCCCATCCCTTTCAAGCGTTACGAGGTTGGGAGGCGCCGGCAAATCGTAGTCCCACAAATCATGATGCACTGTTTGATAGTACCACCTGAGTTTACCTGTTCTTGCATCAAGTGCTATGACGCAGTTACCAAATAAATTCTTCCCTTTACGATCTGCGCCATAAGAATCATAGCTGGGGGAACCCGTGGCAAGAAATACCATACCTCTTTTTTTATCCAGGCTCATACCTCCCCAGTCATTAGCGCCTCCCACATATTTCCATGCATCTTTCGGCCACGTCTCATAACCAAACTCACCCGGTAAAGGAATGGTATGAAATGTCCATTCTAACTTGCCTGTCCTGATATCATAGGCTCTTTCATAACCCGGTTCAGCACCATATAATTCAGAGACTTCAGTTCCTAATATCAATAGATCTTCAAAAACAATTCCCGGAGAAGTGGGTACCATAGAGATTGCATTGGGATCACCGCGCATACCTACATTCAAATTAACTTTTCCGTCTTCTCCAAATTTTACAATAGGCTTTCCATCCATGGCATTCAATGCAAAAAGCCGATCGCCGGCTGTAAATAAAATTCTTTTATCATTTCCATCCTGCCAGTAAGATACTCCCCTATTCACCCCGCCTCCATCGCCTCCATTAAATGGATCGAAGCTCCATATTTTTTTTCCTGTTGCCGCATTGATAGCATACAGGCGATGACGGGCAGATGTGAGGTACATGATAGTATCTATGACGATGGGATTGCATTCACTTCTTTCAAAGCGGGCTCCTGCAAGCGTATCGTTAGGATAAAATGTCCAGGCAGGTATTAGTTGATTTACATTTCCTTTATTAATTTGATTCAAACCAGAATAGCCTGAGCTGGTCGCATCACCTTTGTAAACACTCCATGTACTGAATTCATTATTATCAGTATGGCACCCAAAAAAAATGACAAGGATAAACATGCGGAGTCCTGTTTCAAATTTTCGTTCATTAAAAATGAGGAATATTTTATTCATTCTATTCATGCTTATTTATTATATACCTGGAAATATTTATCGATCTCTGCCACCAAACGCCGTGATAAAGTTAAATATCATATTCATTGTCCAATAGAAATATTATAGAAGTAAAACAGAAATCTACAGAATTTGTCTGTCTGCTGACAGCAGGTTTTTTTAACAGCGTCACCATCACAAATAAATGCATGCCGAAAGCATAGATAACACTCATGAATAAACGATATTAAGAATAGCTTGAGTTAAAGGTAAAACGATAAAAGAAATTCTTAACTGCTCATTAATACAAAAAGACTTCCAAAGAAGAATTATTCATTTAGCCTGCAAAAATTAATCTCCAGGTCCAGTCAACCAGTGTATGCGTAAGCATGGCGGCCAACAGATTATTACCACTTTTTTTATAGGCCCATGCATAACCCAACCCAGCCAGCGTTGCCAGGATAACATAAGTTATTTGCGTGCTTAATCCATTCACATTGTTCCAGTGCATTAATCCAAAAGCAAGAGACGATACAACTATAGGAACCCATTTCGCAGATGAAACCTTCTCAAGTCCTTTTAAAAGGATTCCCCTGAAAAAAAGTTCTTCAGGCAGCGCAACCGTTAGAAATAATCCGACAAATTCAGCACCCAATTTTAGCCCATCAAATTTTTCCGGAACCGCAAAAGTCAGGAAACCGGAAATAAGGCCGGGAGGAACCACTACCACCAGTATCATAAGCAGCGCCAGTAGCGTGATGTATAAATCTTTTAATTTTGGAACAAGGTTAAATCCAATCTCAGCATTGCGATAACCTTTCCATCCTATTAGCGCAATTACCGAAATTGCCAGGGACCACCAGGTATAACCGAGTAATGGATGCATTTCCATAGACCAACGCAGGTCAAAAGGAATCCAAAGAAGAAGCCAGAGGGCAACATCATTCCAACTCAATTCAAAAGATTCGTTGCTAAGCTTTTTCAGTGAACCAAATACGGCAAAAACGATACAGGCAAATATCGTAGTAGTATATGGATTGAATGTATTTGTCAACAATCCTGGCAACGCAAATAAAAGAGTAATGCCACCGGTAATATAAGACATCGAATGAGTATCTTTCCGGAGCCAGTCTTTAAACTGTTGCGATGCTTTTGGCGAACCTAATGCCAGCGCTAATCCCAAAAGAGGTGAAGTGCTTATAACCATTGCTATAACAGACATTATGGTTTTCTTTGAATCGGAAGATGACACTTCAAAGATTAAAACCGCCCCAACTAACGTCCAAATAAGCCAAAGAACCAGTAATCGCTTTTTCATTATACCGATGATTTAAAAGTTAGTTTTAATTGATAATTTTCAGTTTAGCATGCCAACCTATTTCTCTATGATTCATGTACCCGAACAATTTTCCTATTTGATATGTTTGAAGTCACGCGACTTATTATGGTTAAGTTACAAACTCAATCCTACTCCACTTTTCAGGTAAATGTGTATCGTAAATACCATGAGGATTCAATGCCATTGCCGGATGAGGTGACGTCTCCGTTCCTGAGTGAATTAATTTCTGAAATCTTCCCAAAAACATATTCCAACAATCACCATTTGAAGGCGGTATGCTTCTGCCATCCGCCAAAATTTCCAGGCTGCTCCAGGGAATGGCTATTTCCAAACTCCATCCTTTATCAACATCCGTATTATCATTCAATGTTCCTTCAATCTTTACAGCTGTTTGCAGCCCCGGCATATCAAAATCGGTAAAGGCCCAGCGAATGCCGCGGGGGTGCGTACCTTTCCAAAACGTGGTGTCGCTGCGGTCGAAGTTGCCACCAAAAGTATATACGTGCGGATGATGGACATCAAATTGCGGCGTATCAAACCTGCTGCTTTTGGTATAGGCATCTTTCCAGATAAAAAAAACTTCATACACTGTATTTAATGCGTTTGCTTCTAATTCGTAATAGCAGTCACCACCATCAATAAAAACCTCCAGGTCATTTTCTAAAAAGATCAGGCTATCCCTTTCGAAAAGCGTTGCTTCTACGAAAGGTTCTTCGGCATTAAAGGCAATATATAAATAGGTATCGTTCCAAAGCAGCGCAGTTTGTGTGTTGTAAATGCCCGCCTGCCCACTAACCATATCTACAAAACGTTTGCTCCATTTAGCATTTTGCCAAACTTCTTTTTGGATATTGCCATCTATGCTAATAACTCCCGGAATCTTTTGGGCTGTGTAATCAGGTTTGTTCATAATTTATATTTTATTCAACATAAAATAAGAGGTGACGCTTTTTAAAAAGGTGTCACCTCTTACTATAAACCTTTATTTACGTTTGTTCATATCCGTTATGTCAGAGTAAAACAGGAATCTTCAGAATTTGTTTATCTGCTGTCGCTTCTAAAAATATTTTGTTACTCCAGGTATTGCAACGGGGTAAAGTCCATTCGCATCCGGCAGGATAGGTGGCGTTGCATCAAAAGCATATCTTTCAGGCATAATATTGATTCCGGAATTAATCGCTTTATCCCAGTCGATTACCTGCCCTGAGTAGGTGGACATGCGGCCAACCAAAGAAGTCATTGTGCTTTTGGCAGCTCTTTCCGCATCCCAAAATTTGAATTCTCCTTTTGCTACCGCAGCAAACAATTCATCATGCTCAGCCTGGTAAGGCTGGTTCTCCATTTTTTTATCAAACTGGTATATCGTTTTGCCTTTGTTGTCGGTGATGCGTGCTTCATCACAAAATACTTTTCCTTTAGTGCCTATCAGCAACTCATCCACCTTGCTCATCGTGCCTTTAATGTGGCGGCACTGGCTGTTCAGGATGGCGCCATTAGCGTATTGAAATTCTACATAATGATGATCGAATATTTCACCATAATCTTTTCCTTTACGCACCTCGCGACCACCCATGCCCTGAGCTTTTACAGGGTAAGCTTCCAAAGCCCAGTTGATTACATCAAGATTGTGAATGTGCTGTTCTGTAATATGGTCGCCACAAAGCCAATTGAAATAATACCAATTGCGCATTTGGTATTCCATCTCTGTCCATCCGGCCTGACGCGGATGTACCCACACACCGTCATTATCCCACCATGCCTGTGCAGCAACTATTTCGCCGATAGCGCCGTCGTGCACTCTTTTCATTAATTCGCGGTAAGAAGTTTGATACCTTCTTTGCAAGCCAACCACTACGTTTAATTTCTTTTGCTTTGCAATCTGCGCGGCTGCCAGCACGCGTTGTATGCCTGCAGGATCTGTTGCCACGGGTTTTTCCATAAATATTTGCTTCCCTTGTTTCACCGCTTCTTCAAAATGTATCGGGCGGAAACCGGGAGGCGTTGCAAGAATAACAACATCTGCCAATGCAATAGCATGCTTGTATGCATCAAATCCAACAAATTTATTTTCCTCTTTCACCATTACGCGCCCTTTGCTGTCACTCATTTCGTCCATAATATTTTTATAACTATTATCCAGCCGGTCTTTAAATGCATCTGCCATGGCTATGAGCTGCACATTCTGTTTGGTGCTTAAAGCCTGAACAGCTGCGCCGGTTCCGCGACCGCCGCAGCCAATCAGGGAAATTTTAATCGCATCAGTGGAGCCTGAAAAAAAGTTGGCTTTTGAAAGCATTGGGGCGGCAAGTAACCCACCAGCCAGCAGCGAAGAATTTTTTACAAAGTTCCGGCGCGTTTGTAAATTGTTTTTTGGATTGTCAAGGTTCATAAACTGTATTTTAGGATGAATAAATATTTAAAAATAATTTGCCACTCAATTTCAAAAGAAGCCACGAATTACACGAATTAACACGCCTCTCTGGCTGCGTCAGGCAGACAGGAATTTTTCCGCAGGTTTTATTTGAATATCTTACCATTTTTTAGTCAAGATTTAAAGCGCGGGTAAAGAACTGATCCACTTCGTTGGCAGAGGGCTGTTGAAGCGGGCGCACAATGCGAAAGCCAACAAATGGAGCATCCGCTATCCACCATTTACTTTTGGGTATCTGCGGGTCGCGGGCATTCCACTTGCGGCTGGAAGCGAGCCTTGACGCGCTACGCAAGTCATTGTCTTCATCACGAAAATGACCACCTTTCAGCGTGATGGGATATTTTGTTTTGGGTTGAATTACAGGATCCATATTATTTGTTTTGATTTTATCAAAATAATCTTCCTGGTATTGATCCAATGTCCATTCAGCCACGTTTCCATACACATCATATAAGCCCCATGCGTTGGGTTTTAGTTGTTTTACCTGGTGATATTTGTTCTCACTGTTGCCTGCGTACCATCCGTAATCTTTTAAGTCTTTTTCATTATCACCAAAGGAATATAATTTTTCAGAACCTGCGCGGCAGGCATATTCCCATTCAGCTTCGGAGGGCAAGCGGTAGAAAATACCTGTTTTATTATACAACCATTTGCAATACATTAAGGCCGCATATTGTGTCATACTGTTTGCCGGAAAGCCGCCCGTTTTGCCCATTCCCAAAGTAAAATCAATATAAGGCGGACTTGGCCGGGTAACACCATCAGGCAAAGGCCCTGTGTCGCGTCCTTCATCAAGAAACAACACGAATTCATCATAAGTTACTTCATGCTCTTCCATCCAGAAGGCACTCAATTTTACCTCCGTGGCGGGGCCTTCATCAGCACGATGTCCTTTTTGATTTTCAGGGCTGCCCATTTTAAAAGAGCCTGCCGGTACAGGAACCATTTTAAACGAAACAGTTGTTCCCGGAATCTTTTGTTCGTAAGCTGTAAACCCACTATTTGAATCACTTTGAGCGGAAACATTTACACAGTTAATTGAGACAACAAAACATAAAAAAGCAATCAATTTTTTCAACATAGCAGGCAATAGTTTTGCTGATGAAGATAATGAATTTAACACAGAGAATATTGATTTTAATTTTCGAGATAGTCTTTAAAATTGGAAGAGCTTTTTTGAACCAATTTATCATCTCTCATTTCGGAAATTAATAAAGCTGCGCCGGGAAATTTCTCTATTAATTGAAAGGATTTTTTTTCAGATAAAACACTACAAGCCGTAGCAAGCCAGTCAGAAATAGTACCATCTTTTACGATTACGGTTACATTTCGCTGCCACGTAATTCCCAGTCCAGTCTTCGGGTCAATAATATGGGAATATCTTTTTCCATTCACATCCAGGTGTTGGTAAATATCGCCGGAAGTAGCCACAGATGTGTTCTTCAGCAATAACAGGTGCGGCATCAATTCTTCTTTTTCTTCTGGTACCGTAATTCCTATCCGCCAGCCATCTCTTCCCGGTGGCGCATCGCCTATCGCTATTTTGCCACCTGCATTTACCATCGCTGTCTTAAATCCTTTTGATTGAATAATATTCAATGCCGCCTGCGCCACGTAGCCTTTACCGAGTCCTCCAAGGTCAAGCAACATTCCCTTTTTTTCCAACCATACCGATTTTTCAACTTCGTTTAAATGAATATATTGATACCCAACTTTACTCATTGCCATTGTAAGAGAATCCCGGTTGGGCAACACTTTTTCTTTACGTGCTTTGCGCCAGAGTTTTACTACCGGTCCCATACTGATATCATAACTGCCGCCACTCATCTTCGCCGCTTCCAAAGAATATTTTAAAATATCAAACAATGCTTCGGATACAGGTACATAGCGATTTTGACCGCTGGTCACATTCAGCCGGTTCAGTTCGCTGCTGTCTATATAATCGCTGAAAATAGCATTAAGAGAATCGGCGCAATGGAACGCGGATGCTGCAGCCTGCGCGGCTTTGGCTGAATCATTGGCGAAAATGGAAATCGCAAACGGCGATCCCATTGCAGGTTTTTCAAACACAAATTTCTGCTGAGCGTGCAAAGGCTGTATAGATATAAAAACAGCAATAAAAGAAATGGAAATAAATTTTAAGTTTTTCGTGCTAACAATCATCTAATATTTTTTGCATTTCAATAAGACTTTAAAAATAAAAATTCGGGATAATTATTGGTTTACTGTTTTCTGGCCTCTATCTAATTCGTGAATTCCGATAGCTATCGGAAATTCAATTCGTAGCTATATAAAATTTACAACTATTTCATCAAAAAGTGGCCGGTGGCGATCCCGTTAGTAAACGGGACCACCGCAGAGCGCCGCGGTTGGTGTCCCATCAACCGCAATATGGTAAACGGAAATTTCATTTCTATACACCCTCTAATTCGTGAAAATTTGTGTAATTCGCGGCTATATAAAACTGACAACTTTTTCATCAGATAAAATCATCCGAATACCTGTAAGCGTTTATTAGGGCCAGTTCCCCATCTTTTCCCGGAATTGAATTTCCGTGTTCCATGCCTAACATGCCTTTGTAACCTTTATGATATAAGTGCTTAAAAATATTTTTATAATTGACTTCTCCCGTAGTTGGTTCATTCCTGCCAGGGTTGTCACCAATCTGGAAATAAGCTATTTCATCATAAGCATAATCAAGGTTATTTATGAGATCGCCTTCGTTTCTTTGCATGTGGTACATGTCGTATAATATTTTGCACGAAGGGCTATTCACTGCTTTACATATTTCATAAGTTTGATCTGACGTACGAAGAAAAAGATTGGGTGTATCGCTCAACGCCTCCAGCACCATAACTATATTATGTGGTTCAAGTATCTCAGCCCCTTTGCGCAAAGCTTCTATCACATTTGCTGTTTGAATTCCTATGGGAAGATTCCTTTGAAAATCACCGGGTACCATTGTTGTTAATTTGCCGTTGGTTCTTTTTGAAATTTCAACTGCCTGGCGACAGCCTTTTAAAAAGATATCAATGTATTCCTGCTTTCCGGCGGCAAGTGTGTTGGCGCCATTTCCTCCTTTATCAAGCACAAACACTCCCATGCTCATGCCAAGTTTTGTCAGCGTATCACCAATCTTTTGTTGTTCAGCAACGGGCCTTCCGCTCATGCCATTGTCTTCTATAGAACGGAACCCCATATCATAAGCATATTTTATCTGGTCAACAAAATCTTTGCCACCGTTATTTTTAAACATGCCATCGTGGATAGCGTAATTAAGGTGAAAAGGTTGTTCATCCTTAACATCCTTTTTTTCTTTTTTGATACCGGAAGCTGTAGCAAGTCCGGCAGTAAAAACAGAAGCTCCCGCCAACACGGCTTGCTGCATAAAATTTCTTCTTTTCATACGTAGTTGTTTTAGCAGACCAATTTAAGAAATTCTTTTTGAAAAGGACGGTCAATGCAATTTTAATTTTGAAGACATCAACTCTTTCGCTAACAATTTATCTTCTGTTCATTATTTTTTCCAGGACAGATGAAAATAAAATTTACTTCCAGATGTTATGCAACGGCGCTTTTGGCCAACACAACCACAATAAGCAACTATTCTTGAATAAGTTTAGATTTGTGGAATATTAAATAGATATAATGATGATAAAAAAAATTCCTCATAAATTCATATTTATAATTTTCATTTTTATTATTTCACTTCTTTCTCTTCGTTGGTCAGAAAAAAAGGTGATTTTGAAAAACGGATATTGGAGAGCAACTATTGAACGCCCTGACGGACATGAGATAGTTTTTAACTTCGAAACAAAAGACAGCCTTGGTAAAAAAATTATTTATGTAATTAACGGCAAAGAGCATTTATTGGTTGATAGCATTGAAATAGTCAATGATTCTGTATTTATCCAAATGCCCTTTTTTGAATCAGGCTTTCGTGCAAAAATTATGGATAATGGAAACCTGCAAGGAACATGGGTAAAATATTTTGGATACAGAGTTCAAACTTTACCTTTCAAAGCGGAGTTTCATACCAAGGAAAGATTTAAGATTTCTGCTCCCCCGGTTTCCAATATTTCCGGAAGATGGGAAGCCAAGTTCCAGGAAAAAAATAAAGTATTGACTATGCCGGCAGAATTTGAACAAGATGGTTCTTATTTAACCGGAACCTTTCTGGACCCCACCGGCGATACACGTTTTTTGCAGGGAGTGGTAAGCGGCGATAGTTTAAAGCTCTCCACTTTTGATGGTGCGAACGCTTATTTTATCACTGCCAGGATTGATAATGAAAATAAAATTTCCGGTGGCAAATTTTATTCCGGCGCGAAAGGGATTGAAGATTGGGATGCGGTAAAAAATGAAAATGCAGAAATATCCAGTGGGTTTAGCGAAACAAAAATAAAACCCAATTCCGGGAAGCTTAATTTCAGATTCAGGGATAGTAAAGATGGGCATCTCGTTTCTATCGATGATAAAAGATTTAAAGGCAAAGTGGTAGTCATTCAGATCCTGGGTTCATGGTGTCCTAATTGCATGGATGAAACCAAATTTTTAAGCGACTATTATAACAAAAATCACCAGAGAGGGATTGAGATAATTGGACTTGCTTATGAGCGCACCACCGATTTTAAAAATTCCCAGGAAGCGTTGGAACCTTTCATGAAAAGATTACGTGTACAATACCCGGTATTGATTACAGGAGTTGCTGTTTCAGACTCGTTGCTAACTCAAAAAACATTGCCGCAATTAGAAAAAATAAATGCATTCCCAACCACCATTTTTGTTGATAAAAAAGGAAATATCAGGAAGATAGATGGTGGCTTCAGCGGCCCCGCTACCGGCGTGCACTATACCCAGTTCAAAAAGGAATTTAATAAAATTATAGACCAACTGTTAGCCGAAAAATAAAAACCTGATTCCCTCAAAAAATTTTCAAATCATAGTGTAAAAAAGTGAGACCGTGATCAACGTTTCAGATGCGGGAACCAAAACGGAGAGCATTACTGCTTTTTGATTTAAAAGTATATATCAATCCGTTTAGCAATTAGTACTACTTTGCTAACATACAATAGCTCGCTTCTATGGCAGCAGGATTTAGAAGTTTAGACAACATATTAAATAGCAAAACATTCATAAGTGAATTTTTCAATAACGCAAAATAGCTTTACTTTGCTGCCCTGAATTTAAGGAACAGGATGAAAAAAAGAATTAGTTTATCTGGATCTGTTTGTCTGTTTGTAATTATTCTTTTTACGTCATGCTCCAGGGAATATAGTTATGAAGGCGGGCTACAGGCCAACTATGTGATACAGGGTTCACCAACCACTTGTTCGCCGGCAATTCTTTCAGGGTTTTACATTGCGGGAACTCCCGCGGATTCGAACAACACGCTCCAACTTAATGTCAAGGTAACAACAGCAGGTTATTATAACATTTCCACGCTCCCTTCTGATGGCATCGCGTTTACCGCGTCGGGGAATTTTTCGGATACTGGTACAATGTTAGTGACGCTCAAGGCCAGTGGCACTCCTGATTCTGCAGGCAATTTTTTAATAAAAATCCCAGGTGACGGCGGATGTTATTTTACGTTGAATGTTTTAAAAAAAGCGGCTGCTCAATATACCCTTGCAGGTTACCCGAACGATTGTTCTCACCCGTTGGTTGGTGGCACCTTTACAGCAGGTACAGCTATTAAACCTTCGAATACCGTAACATTACAGGTGATAATAAATACACCCGGAGATTATAATATTTCGACAGATACCGTTAACGGAGTTAGCTTTTCTGACGTGGGTCATTTTAGTGGTACAGGTACACAGACGGTGGTATTAGCAGGCAACGGAAATCCGCAAACCGCCGGCTTCGCTTATTTTAATGTGAAAGCAGACTCATCTTATTGTAGTTTCAACATTCCGGTGCAAAACCCTGAACCTCTTGCGGTGTATGTGTTGCAGTCTGGCGTTGGCGCTTCGGGGCTGGTTTGTGCACCTCAATCTGTAGAAGGAAACTATAAAGCCGGCGTTGCGCTTACAACCTCTAATACCATCACTATTAGCCCTTATGCCACGAGGGCTGGCAATTATACCATCTCAACGGCGAAAGTGAACGGAATGATTTTCTCAGCATCCGGCAGTTTTCCGGCGGCGGGGAATTATTTAATACCTCTTAAAGGAAGCGGCACTCCTTTGGCATCGGGAAATTTTACATTTACACCTTCGATCGTGGGGCCTGCCCCAATTGGTGGCGCTTCCTGTGATGTATCCGTAACAGTGCAATAATCCTGTTTGATAAGATTGTGGCCACTAAGATTTTTTACGAATATATTCTCCCAGGCATTTATTTAACAGCAGCTAAAGCATCCGCATAATCAGGCTCCTGCCCTATTTCAGGCACTTGTTCTTCATATACAATTTTACCCTGGGGATCTGCCACGATAACTGCGCGGCTTAACAAACCTTTCATCGGGCCATCTGCTATGAGTACGCCGTACCCGTGTCCGAAATCATTCCTGAAATCAGAAAGCATCACTACATTTTCAATGCCTTCAGCTCCACAAAATGCTTTCTGTGCAAAGGGTAAGTCTTTAGAAATACAAAGCACTACAGTATTCTTTAAAGAGGCGGCATCTTTATTAAATTCTCTTACAGACTTCGCACATACACCCGTGTTAACACTCGGAAAAATATTCATTACTAAATATTTCCCTTTAAAGTCCGCCAACGACTTTTCATTAAGAGATGTATCAGTTAATGTAAAGTCTTTAATTTGAGTACCCACGGCTGGTAACTTTCCTACTGTGTGGATGGTTTGGCCGTGTAATGTAATAGATGTGCCGTTTGTGTTTTCCATTTCTGATGTTTTTTGATTTTCTGATTTTAGATCATGATTCGTACAACCTGTAGCCAATACAACCACGACAAAAGCCTTGAATAAAATTTTGAAGACTGGTACAGGTTTATTTATTGTAAGCATAAGGCTGTTTAAATCCCGAAACAAAGATACCAAAAATAAGATAGTCCCTGGTAACACGTTTTCGCATCTAGAAATCCACATACGCTGAATCTTTTTATTTAGCAGCAACGAAAAAGCCGCATGCAGTAAACAAAGAAATACAACGCATTTTCATTTTAAATGAAATCGCAGGGTTAAATTTGTCACCATCATTAATAGTACCACTTTCTAAATTTGTACATTCCAATTCATTCACATGCGCAAATATTCATTACACATCATCTTACTGCTGGCATTTTTTGCAGGCAACCTATTTACTGTTTTTTCACAAAAAGTGACCGAACCTAAAACAAAAGAAGAATGGTCGAGGCCGTATGAGCCGTTCAGGATAGCGGGCAACCTGTATTATGTGGGCACTTATGATTTAGGCTGCTATCTTATTGCAACTACCAGGGGAAATATTTTGACCAATACAGGGCTGGCAGCATCTGCGCTACAGATCAAACGCAACGTGGAAAAACTGGGTTTTAATTTTAATGACATAAAAATTCTATTGATAACACATGCGCATTATGACCACGTAGGTGCGCTGGCCCAAATAAAAAAAATGACCGGTGCAAAATTGATGGTGAATGAAAGTGATGCTGCTGTGCTTGCCGATGGAGGCACATCTGATTATGCACTTGGGATCTATGGCCGAAGTTTTGCGCCTGTGAAAGCTGACCGCTTGTTACACGACCATGATACCGTAAGCCTCGGCAATATGCACCTGGTAGTGCTTCACCATCCGGGGCATACAAAAGGTGCGTGCAGTTATTTGTTTGATGCAAAAGATAACAAAAGAAGTTACAAAGTACTGATTGCAAATATGCCCTCCATCATTATTGATAAAAAGTTTTCTGAAGAAACGAGCTATCCCAATATTGCTACCGACTATGCATACACGTTATCTCATATGAAACAACTTTCCTTTGATATTTGGGTAGCCTCGCATGCAAGCCAATTCAATCTGCATGGCAAACACCACCCGGGAGATGCCTATAATCCCGCAGCTTTTATGGACAGAAAAGGTTATGAAGAGGAACTAAATGATCTTCAAGTGCAATATGATCAAAAGATAAAAGAAGAATAAAAAAAACAATTTTACTATCTATCAAAATTTATATAATGCACCCGGGTTATTTTTTAAATATTTTTTAGCCTCAGCTTCGTTTATTTTAATCCATGTTTTCAAAGGAATTTTTTTATAATAATCTTCCGCTAAGTATTTCTTTCCATCCCTTGTTACAAAAAAATCAGATCCAAAAGGATCGCTTTTATATCCCTCGCCATTTGCAAATTCGAATCCTTTTATATGATACCAGGGATAGAAATCTGAGGGCTTCTCAACGATCTCATAGTGTAATATTCTCTCATTACTATCGAGCGGGCTGAAATAATTTATGAAATGAATTTTGCTTATTATACTTAGCCTATTAAAGGAATCAAGTATTCTTCTCTCAAACGAATTATAAGAAAACTGGTATGGCAAAAAACTTGTTGAATCTACAACCTGGTCATTCAGGCTTTTCCTTTGTTTAGTTACCGGCAACTCCTCACCGTTTTTATTTATATAGCCCCAAACGCCACCTCTGACATAAGCATGTTCATCTTCGTACACCCATTCACATCCGTTGCAAAAAGAAGCTATTCCATAATCAAAACTGCTTACAAAATCGTATTTCGCTTCAATCACTTTCTTACCGATTCTGTCTACAAATCCCACTTTTTTATTTTCGACAAACCGCATCATTCCTTCATTTAAATCGTCCGGGCCATTATCAAAAAAGAAAGGTGCAAATAATTCTTTCCCGGTTCTATCATAAACTATTCCCCAGCTATGAGGCTCCGAATTAGCTTTCTTAAAAGGCAATAAGTATATCAATTTATCTGTAATCAATTGTCCATTCTTACGATCAGAGAAATTATAGCTTATGGCAGGAATTATTATTTTTCCCTGGTAATTTTTTACACCCAACAAACTGTCTTTTGAAATGAAATAATATAATTTTTGATCCGAAAAATGATTTTGTGCTTGCAGGTTGAGACTAATAAATACCAGTGAGATCAGTAGTTTCATTAGAAATATTATAGATTAAAAATACCGAATAATTAAATAGAAAAGGTAATCAATACGATCAGAAAATTAAAAATGATTGAAGCAGGAAGGTAATTTTTCTTTAACAATAAAGCAAGAAATAAGCAGGATTTCTATTTTTTTTAGAACCTAAATATTCCGGTTGGAGGGACACCAACCGGGGCAGCGCGCCGTGGTCCCGTTTGCTAACGGGATCCCCACCGCCCACAATCAATTCAGTCAGGCAACAATTGAAATTTGCTTAATTAGCTGTATCACGATTTAAGTGACTAATTCTATTTTTTTTAATCAAGTTCCTTAACCAATAATCAGTTGGGGGCAGAAGAAGCATAAATTAACCTGGCGCTCTTTTTATTCAGATTATTTTTTTGATCAAATAAACTATTTTAATGTTGTTGAATCTTTTACATTAATTTCCAAAAATTCAGCCTTGCTGCTGATTTAATTTTGGCAGAAAATTTTAATTGCGAAGACAAATTGATTGGCTAAAAAATATTCTTTAATGGAAAATTATACCATTATTTTATTTGTGCTCGGAATTATGATATTGCTTAGCGCAATAGCCGATAAAATTAAAATCTCGTCACCAATACTGCTGATATGCACAGGTATTGCCATTGGTTTCATTCCCGGCAGGCCTGCTTTTGAGCTCCATTCTGAAATGATCTTTCTGTTGTTTCTGCCGCCATTGCTCTATGATGCTGCTTTCAATATTCCATTTAAAAGATTTAGAGACAACATCAGCACCATAAGTTCACTCGCAATTGGACTGGTATTTCTCACAACAGCTGGCATTGCTATATTTGCGCATTATACAATTCCCGGCATGAGCTGGCCGGTTTCTTTTGTGCTGGGGGCTATCCTCGCGGCAACGGATGCAGTGACCGCTATGAGCATTACAAAAAATCTTGGATTGCCTGGTAACACCAATATCATATTGGAAGGAGAGAGCTTGATCAATGATGCTTCAGCGCTGGTTGCTTATCGCTTTGCGGTCGCATCTGTTACCGGCGCTGTCTTTGTATTTTGGAAGGCTTCAATAACCTTCCTGGTATTAATGGCCGGCGGCTTTTTAGTTGGATTGGCCATGGGAAAGTTGCTTGGCATCGTTCTCAGAACGGTGCGAACGAACACAATGGCTGTTTTAAGTTTTACCATTCTAACGCCGTTTGCCACTTACCTGCTGGCAGAAGAATTGCATTTTTCAGGAGTGATTGCCGTTGTGGTGTTAGGATTTAATATATCCCGTCTGAGTGCTGCCAAATTTCCGGAAGCATTGAGGCTTCAATCAAAAACAATTTGGGACATCATTGTCTTTTTGTTAAATGGTTTGATCTTTATTCTAATCGGCCTTGAGTTTCCAATTGTGTTGCATGATATCGATACCAGTCTTTTATTACCTTATACCGGCTATGCCTTCCTTATCACGCTGGTGGCTTTGGGCATTCGAATGTTGCGCGTATTATTAAAAAAACAAAGCCTCCAGCATGCTTTTAAAAGCCCCAGATTAAAAGGAACAAAAAGAGAAATACCTAAATCTGTGCTGCTAAGTTTACAGGAAAGCGTCATTATCATCTGGTCGGGGATGAGAGGGATTGTATCACTTGCCATAGCGCTTGGCCTTCCTAAAACTTTGGAAAACGGCCAGCCTTTTCCAATGAGAAATGCTATCATATTCATTACAATCTTAGTGGTGCTGTTTACAATACTGGGACAAGGATTATTATTGCCTTTTCTTGTAAAAAAAAGAAAGTAGAAGTCGGTTTTTTCGCAATATTTTGCTAAGTCGATGAATGCGATGGTGCATCGCAAACTGACATGGTGCTCTGATTGTGGCCGGTGGAGACACCGACCAAGGCAGGCCGCCCCGGCTGTGCCTCATCAACCGGATATAATATTTTGTTCCGAAAAAAAATACGCTATCCAGGTATTGGTTCTACCAGTATTTCATTCCCTGCTTTATCATAATAAGTGCAGGTCATTTTGTCAAGAGACGCGAACCATCTTTCAATACCTGTTTCCGCGCAATGGCTGCAGAAGGCGCTGTAACCGGTTTTGCCCTGTTGGTGAATTTTCAAATAATTGCTGAATTTATTTTTATCACTTTTGTCAGCAACGTCCAGTTTTTCATACATCGGTTGAGATTTGGTTTGATAACCATCTTTACCAAAATATTCAGTATGACTGTCAACAACCCAGGTCTCAAAAGCGTTTACGCCTAACTGTTTGATGGCCCGGATATACTTTGGAAAATCTGCGCCGCTTTTTACTTCGGAATGGGCTGCTTTAATTTGTTCTACTGTAAACATTGTTTTATTTTTTAATTGTTACAAATGACTACAAATCTCAAACAAGTAAAAAAGCTGCAATTGTAAAAAATCGTTTTTCTATAAAAATCGTCTAAAATTTTCAGGTGTATCTCCGGTGTATTTTTTGAAGTTTTTGATAAAATGAGCCTGGTCAAAAAAGTTATTCTCATAACAAATGTCCGTGAGCGATTTCGTGTTATTCAAATTATCCAGTACCGAATTGAAGCGGACTATAGAAGAAAATTTCTTAGGTGACGTGCCCACCAGTTTTCTAAATCTTTTTTCAAACGGGCTTTGACTGATGAATAATTTTTTGTTGAGTTCATTAATTTGAATCGTTCCTTTTGACTGGTAAATGAGCCGAACGGCTTCAATGATAAGTTTGTCTTTTTGAATGTCTTTGAGCTGCGACAATAAAAAATGCTCAACAATATGGATACGCTGTTTGTCTGTTTTGGCAAAAGCTAATTTTTCTTCTGTTTCGCTTACTTTGTTTTTATTAAAAATATTTTCAAGCGAAATACTTTGATTAAACAATTCGTTTGCCGGCGTGGAAGTAAAGCAGGTCAATCCAACCTCGGTAAAATAAACAAGGATGGTTCCGGTGCTAATAGAATTTTTAAAAATTTTGAAACTGTCTGAAATGCCCGTAATTCCTGCCTTTGCCAGCTTAGTTTCCGTTTCATTTGTAAGCGTAGCTAATTGTCCGCGATATTGGAAACCAATTACCAAACCTGTGGATGGAAAAACTTTATAGCTACTTTCAATATCATTTTCTGAAACAATGAAATGTCTAATGTAAGGCTTCAGCCTGTCTGTTGGTATGATTTTATCAAATCTCATTTCGATTTCGTGTGTAGCAAAATTAAGTACAATCTAAAAATATTATAGTGCCTGTTCTTCATCTACAAATTATTTACAAGCGCAAGGCATGATCTCTACATTTTGTTTTAACTCGGATACAACCCTTCGTCCATTAACACCACCTGAAAAAAAATCCGAAATAGTTTTTTTAAAGGCTCAGATATTCTTACTTTGTCACCTTCATGTAAAAAATTATGATAAAAAATCTTAGCATTTTCATTTGCGCGACTTTGTTGATTATTGGTTGCGCCAGCAAGCAACAGTCCTGCGAACCCCAGGAAAGAGACCGTTCTTTGGCATCTATCGATTCAATGTCTGCTAAACTGAACTGGCCTTCCGACCTTAGCATTATGGGCTTTTCAGGCCCTAATCTTACACCCAGCCCTGCGTGTTTGGCCGTAGCAGCGTCAGGAGAAGTCTATGTTGGTGTAGATATGATTGGTTCCCTTGGTAAAAAGCCCGGTCAGGGAAGAATTGTAAAACTGGTAGATTGTAACAACGATGGAATTGTTGACCGGCATACAGAATATGCAAAGGTTGACGATCCTCGCGGTATCATATCCGTAGGCGACAAGTTGTATGTACTTCACACCGTTTTTACGGATACGGTCGCAACCGGAATGGCACTCGATGTTTATGAAGACAAAGACAATGATGGCTTTGCTGACGGGCCGCCCAAAACACTCGTCGGGCACATGAGCAATCCTACTTATCTCGCAAGTCGTGGAACGGATCATGCTACCAACGGAATTCGCTTGGGTATAGATGGATGGATATATATCGCTGTGGGTGATTTTGGTTTTCACGATGCGGAAGGAAGCGATGGACGAAAAGTCACCATGTTGGGTGGCGGCATTGTGCGGGTAAGACCTGACGGTACAGAAATGGAAATATATACGCACGGTCTCCGCAATATTTATGATGTGGTCATTGATCCTTACATGAATATTTTTATACGCGACAATACCAACGACGGCGGCGGATGGAATACCCGTTTCAGCCACCAGATTGAATCTGGGGAATATGGTTACCCAATACTTTTCAAACATTTCACGGAAGAAATTATTCCTGCGCTGGCGGATCTTGGCGGCGGTTCAGGAACAGGAGCACTATTTATGGATGACGCTACGTGGCCGGCGAAATACAATCACGTGCCTATGATGGCCGACTGGGGCAGAAACGAATTATACATTAATCGCATTACACCTGATAATGGCACCTTCACGCAGGAACAGGAAGATTTTATTCAACTTCCGCAGATCACCGATGTGGATGTTGATGCTTCCGGTCGTATGTACCTGTCTGCCTGGAACGGTGCCGGCTATTCGGGCGATTCCACCAAAGGATTCACAGTGCGTGTAGTGCCAAAAGACTGGACCTACAAGGCCTACCCCGATCTTAAAAAATCCTCTGTCAGCGAACTCATTACCCTGATGCAATCTGAAAGCAGCGTTGCCAGGCTCTATGCGCAGCAAGAGTTAATCACAAGAAGTCAGGACGCCGCGGATGCAGCATGGAAATTAGCCGATGATAAAAGCAAACCCACCTATGCGCGCGTAGCGGGTATGTATGCTTATGCACAACTGGCTAAAACAAGTGCGATTAAAAATCTGTTGCAACTGGCAACACAAGAAGACATGAAAGCCTTTGCCTTGCGGGCACTCGCGGACAGAAAATCTTTTTTGAAAGATGTCCCGATCGAACCATTTTTAAACGCATTGAAAGACACCTCCAAAAGTGTTGAATTCGCCGGCATTATTGGCTTAGGACGATTGGGACGACCGGAAGCAGCATCAGCATTGCTTCAGATTCCCGTTCCGGCTTCATTTGTTGCGCCTGCAAAGGGAACAGAAGGTCCACATGCCACACCCAATTCAGCTATCATCCCTCCCCATCTTGCTGTAGGAGCACTGGTTGCGCTAAATGCAGTGGATGCTTGTGTCGCCGCTATCGGCACAGAACATTCAACCCTGGCTTTATGGGCGCTTCGTTATATGCATGATCCGAAAGCTGTTTCCGGCTTAATGGCTGCTTACCGAAATACCCAGGATGCGACATTGAAAACAGAAATAGTATCCACTCTTGGCAGACTGTACAATGAGGAAACTCCGTATGATGGCACCTGGTGGTGGAGCACCCGGCCAGATTCACATGGACCTTACTACAAACCTATTAACTGGGCAGGTTCCGATAGTATAAAAACTTTTTTAGTTGATGTGTGGAATAAGTCAAATCCAACTCAAAAAGAATTCTTTGCCGATCTTAATGGCAAACTTAGAATGGGCATTACACAGTTTGGCGGAAACACTGAAGAAGTGGTGAAAGAAGAAGAACCTAAAGTTGACCTTGACAAGATCAGGAATAAAAAAGGCCAGATCGGCGCATCGTCTATCGAAGATATTATGCTCGCGATGGATCACATCAAAGGAAACCCCGCCGACGGCAGGCGCTTGTTTATCCAGCAGGGTTGTAATACCTGCCATACACTTGGTAAAGGCGAAGTGATGAAAGGACCCTTCATGGGGCAGATCGGTTCCATCATGACACGTAAGCAAATCGCAGAATCTATTCTTACACCCAACGCTTCTATTGCGCAGGGTTTTTCAACGGTGCAGGTAGCAACAAAGGATGGAAAAATTTTGATGGGATTTGTTACAGAAGAAGCTGCCGACAAAATTGTTTTACGCGATATCACGGGTGCGGTTCGTACGATTCCCACTAAGAATATTAAGGACCGGAAAGAATTGAAATATTCGATGATGCCGACGGGTATGGCTAATGCCTTATCGTACGAGGAATTCGCTTCGCTGATTACGTTTCTGTCACAACAAAAAAAGTAGAATACTGTCCAGGCGGTCCTTAGCATCTTGAAAATAAGAATGGCGCTTATTTATTGTTTTACTGTGCAATAGCTTTTGTAAGATGAACGGCTGCCAAATTTAAAAAATCAGATTTTCACTTACCTGGGAATAAAAACTTAACGATGTAAAAAAAGATGCCAACTATATTAAGTTATCTCTTTCTAATCGATATGACATCGTAAAAATAAACGGTTCCGGGAGCACAATCACAACCTACGGGTAATTTTGTTTGCCTGAGAGAAACTGTTACTGCGATTGAATCTGCAACCGTAATATTTTTAAATTCGGTTGATAGCTGGGATTCTTTAAGTGGCAACGCTTTCCATTGACCAACCCTGGATTCGGCAAAATACCATCCCACTCCACCAGAAAATAAACTGCCATCGGTATAAATAAATCCATCGCCGTTATAAGTTTCAAGCCTTTCCGTGTTATCTTTTTTACAGCCTAAAAAACAAATCGAGATCATTCCAATTATTAAACAAAGGATTTTCATATTTCTTATTTTAGCTATGACATGTAAACAATGCAAAACGTTGCAAACAAAATTATTTTAATTTTTTGCTGATAGATGAATAATGATCAGGCGAGTACGTGTAGCAGGAATAACAGCAGCGCGAAGCAACTTATATGTTCCAATTTATAATGATATTTTTTGACGAAACAGGCAGTTTGCTTTAAAGCAGGCTTATGTGACGTTCCGGAAGACGGTAATTATTCATCTGCAAAATTTTCTCAGGATGGCGCAAATAATTTTGTAATGTTGAGATATTATTCAGGAGATTGAGTTTTAAAAATAAAGTGATTTATAATAAATTTGAAAAGAAAGAAACTAACTATTGTCTTAATTGTACATGCTGAAACTTACAAATAATTTAATTGCTAAAATTTATTTACATGAATGTGTTTTATAAAATTTGGGTTGATTGCATTTTATATTTTAAATCACGTTCTGAAAAAAATACCTGGAAATTTTATTCTATTCTTTCGATGTCAATGGCAATGGCAATAAATATTGCTCTTCTTATGTCGATTATTCAAAGAAATATTTTAAAAGAATATTTTTATGGTATTCAAATTAACCTGTTCTCATCTGAGAAAACAAATGCTTTTTTTAATTTTTTTTTATACTTTTTTCTTCCCCCTTTAATTATCAATTATTTCCTGATATTTTGGAATAGGAATTATGAAAAGCGAATATTGAAATACAAATTCTGCAATGGTAAATTATTTGCGTTTTATTTTATTACTTCTCTTTTTTTACCTCTTGCTTTAATTGTCTTAGATTATTTAATAATGAAGATTTAGGAATATTCCGCCGCTGCCCTTAGAATTTTCAAATAATAAAATTGTAGTTGCTCATATTTTTCAACCGCCTACAAATAATTTTAAAATAAAAATCTTACTTATTTATTCTTTTACTGTACATAAGCTGCGTAAGACTCAATCATCATGAGTGTTTCCTACAATTCTACTAAAGCAGGATCGCATGAAGTTCCGGAAGACTACTATTATCGTTCAGCAAATTTTATGAGGATGGTACAAATAATAACCCACAGTATCCACCTTTCGCTCTACTTACTTTCAACAAAATTTACGTTACTTTTTCCCAAATCTTTAGATGTTGCAACGGCAATGCCTCGCTGATCCTTTTTATCCACTGCACAATAGAAATGATAAACAACTCCTTTATATTTTAACACAAAAGATTTGTGTGCAAATACCTCATCATAAGGTTCTGAAGGTTGAATAAGGTTATTGCCTGTCCAATCCGTCCAGTTAACAAGATCGTACGAACATGCAAAACGATTGAAGGCGCCTTGTCTATCCTGCCAGAAAGCGCCGAAATAAAACATCACCCATACATTGCCTATCTTTTGGATCACGGGGTCGCCGGTAATACCGGCCGGATGCTGAACAACAGGATCGTTGAACAATCTTTTCCAGTTTACCATGTCGTCGGAAACTGCCATACCTATTCTTTCAAATCCGCTTGGTTTATTAATATTCTGCGCAGAATCCCCATTGGCATTGTAATACATCACAAAAGGATAGCCGGTAGTTTTTTCTTTGTCCCATATCACTGTGCTTTTATACGCCTTCCTCTTTTCCCACCAACGCGCGTCTTTATCTGTCGACATTAATACAGGCTTAACTAACCTTTTCCATTCATGCGCTATAGAAGGATCCCCGGTGGTATAAGCCATTCCAACAGAAAGAAGTCCTGCTTCATATCCGGATGTGTTGCCACCAAGATAACTCATCCAATATTTGCCATCATATTTGTTTAGGTGGTAACTACCACCCCAGTTATAATCTTCCAGTGCCAAATAGCCAGCCTTTTGACCTGCATCCCAAAGCGTGCTATCTTTTGAAAAAGATAAGATACGGCCTATTTTTTCCCAGTGTAAAAGGTCTTTGCTTTTAGCCAGCCAGGTTTCATATCCGCGGCCGCTAAAAATAATAAATGACATGTACCACATGTTTCCTTTTCTAAACACAGTAGGGCAATCCAATTTTTGAGAATCATCTCCCGGCACCAATACCAGCCCATATTTATAAGGTGTTTTTACTTCTGTATAAATTTCCTGCATTTTATCAGCAGGCACTATATTCTTATTATCCTGCGCAAACGAAAACATGGAAACAGCCACTGCAATTACAAGCAAAAAAACTATTTTCATTTTCATCAATTAGACCTTTATAGTATGAAGAAATTCACAAAATTTCTCCCCGAAAAAATAACAAAATCAAAAAAGGAAAACCCAGCTTTCCATAGTATGTTTAAAAATACTGAATTTGCAACAATTCCTGCCCGGCAAACTCATTGCTTCCAAACTAACATTTTTTACTCAAATCAATATTCAATTGTTTCACCCCATATTAATACAATCTTACCCGTATGTTCCCTCTCTTCCAGCAGGCGATGCGCAGCAGCCGCCTCAGTAAAAGGAAATATTTTATAAATTACAGGTTTAAACTTTCCTTCTTCTATTAATGGCCATACATGCTGCAATACGGATTGGGTCAGCTTTTTCTTAAAGCTGTAATCCCTGTTTCTCAAAGTACTACCAGTGATGATTAACCGCTTTTGCATTACCTGGTGGATACTTAAATTTACCAGGTCACCCTTGACAGAATTAATGTAAACCAGTCGTCCATCGGGATTTAAAATATTCAGATTCTTTTGAAAGTAATCACCGCCAATCATATCAAGAATTACATCCACACCTTCTTGTTGTAATATTTTTTCAAAGTCCTGGCTTTTATAGTTGATGACCTGATCAGCACCCAGCTGCAGGCAGGTCTTTCCTTTTTCGTCTGTGCCTACTGTTACAATAACTTTGGAATTTAAAGCGTGCGCGATTTGTATCCCGGTAATGCCAATGCCGCTGTTACCGCCATGTATCAGCAACCTTTCACCCGGTTGCAATGCACCGCGTTCAAACACATTATTCCATACGGTGAAGACCGTTTCAGGAAGACTTGCAGCTTCCGCAAAACTAAACTCCTTGGGCACAGGAAGGCATTGGCCTTCTTTCACGGTTACCAGTTCAGCGTAGCCGCCGCCCGCCAGCAAAGCGCATACTTTATCCCCCGGTTTCCACATGGTCACTCCCGGCCCGCACGTAGTCACAATACCGGCAACTTCCAAACCCGGAATATCTGCCGATATCCCTGCAGGTGCAGGGTAATTTCCTTTACGCTGAAAAACATCGGAACGGTTAAGCCCCGAAGCTTTTACCTGTACCAACACTTCTTCAATCCCTGGAACCGGCGTTGCACAATCTCTCAACTGCAACACTTCCGGCCCACCTGGTTTCGTGATTACGATAGCTTTCATAAATATTTATTAAAATGGTAAATAGAATTTTCCGCGCATTGCTTTTTCTTCAATATTCCTTGCAAAGTTGGACTTTATTTTTTGCTAATTGAAAGAAGAAAATAATTATAAAAAGATTCGCATACGATTGCGCGATTTTTTGGTAACAAAAGGCTTATTTTTCCAGTGATATGTATTTTAATACTAAAAGACCTATTACTAAATAGTAAATGAGATTGAATTATGAAGAAGATTATAACGGTTGCTTTTTTTATCTTATCCGGTATTAAAGGCTTTTCCCAGTTAAGCTTTATTAAAGATTTCAAAGAGCTAACTGATCCTAAGCCGCCCAATGCCAATTCATGGAAGGCTGTTGCAAAGGGCGCTCATAGCGGATTTGTGTCAGAAGATGAAAGCTTTGACCGATCGGCGGCGCCGGCGCCTGGGCAGGTTTTGAAGACATGGAAGAAAAAAGCGTGGAAAGGAGAACGGGTCAATACACAGCTTCTTATTTATTCTACGATTCCGCTGGATGATATAAAGTTGGAAGTAAGCGATCTAAAAAATCAATCTCAACAAAAAATTTCTAAGAAATCAGTGCATGCTTCCTTCGTAAGATATGTGATGACAAATCACCTGGGAAATTTGAAAAGCGGATGTGGTATCACGCAGAAATTAGACAGCTCTCTTCATGCTGATATGATTGATGATATTACCTCGTTTTCGACAGAAGCTAAATCCAGCCGGCCGGTTTGGCTTAGCGTAGATGTTCCGGAAGATGCGCAACCCGGAATGTATAAAGGAACGTTGAAGATTACCAGCAAGGAATACACAGCAACTCATCCGTTCGCCATAGAAGTTTTGAATCACACACTTCCTCCCGCCAAAGATTGGAAATTTCACTTGGATCTTTGGCAAAACCCTTACAGTGATGCGCGGGTGTACGGAGTGAAACCCTGGTCTGAAGAGCATTTCAAGGTAATGAAACCTAATTATGCATTGCTTGCAAACGCGGGACAAAAAGTAATTACAGCCACTCTGATTGAAGATCCGTGGAGTTCACAAACTTATGATGTGTATGGAGGAATGATAAAATGGATGAAGGAGAAAGATGGTACCTGGAAATATGATTATACCATTTTTGATAAGTGGGTGCATTTTATGATGAGCCTGGGTATTGACCAGCAAATCAACTGTTACAGCATGATTCCATGGTCCTTAAAATTCACTTATTTTGACGAAGCTGCCAATAAAAATGAAGTGTTGGAAGCAAAGCCCGGTTCTGAAGAATACAGCGCTCACTGGACAAGAATGCTCAAAGATTTTGCCATGCATTTAAAAGAAAAAGGGTGGTTCAAAATAACCACCATCGCAATGGATGAGCGTCCTGAAAAAGATATGCAGGCCGCAATTAGCGTTATCAAATCGGCAGATCCTGATTTTCAAATTTCTATGGCAGGCAATTATCATGAAGAGCTACAAGCAACCTTAATGGATTATTGCGTAGCATCCAATCAGCATATTCCACAACAGGTTTTAGATGAAAGAAAAGCGAAGGGATTCGTTACCACCTTCTATACCGCTTGTCCGGAGCCGTTCCCTAATACCTTCACCTCCAATCAATATTCAGATGCATCATGGCTGTGCTGGTATGCCCTTCATGAAAATTATGATGGATATCTTCGCTGGGCTTATAATTGCTGGAATGAGAATCCATTGACGGACTCCCGTTTTGGCCTGTGGCCCGGAGGCGACACTTACTTCGTTTATCCGGGTGGCAGAAGTTCCATTCGCTTTGAACGCCTGAGAGAAGGAATCCAGGATTTTGAAAAATTTAAAATTTTGCGTGCGCAATTCCAAAAACCAGGCAAATCAAATGAGATAAAACAACTGGATGATGTTTTAAAAGATTTCGAATTTAAAAATCTGAATGGTACCAACTCAAATATAGCTTTGGAAAAAGCCCGGCACGTTTTAAATTCTTTCTGATAAGCTCAATTCAATTTCCGGAAGAATGTTTTTAACCTTCCTAAATGATTGCCTTGATCCTGGTAAAATTTACAGACAACACCTGTAGATACTTTCGTTTTTGTGTTGCTCATAAAATTATTCTTAAGGTTAGTAAGACTCTTTCACTTATTGTAATTTCTCTTTGAAGAAATCTATAGTCCTTTGCCAGGCAAGTTCCGCCGCCTCTTTGTCGTAACGAGGTGTGGTATCATTATGAAAGCCATGGTTTACATTGGGATAAACATACGCCGTGTAGGCTTTGTCGTTAGCTTTTAATTCGGCTTCGTAAGCTGCCGCGCCGGCATTAACATGTGTATCAAGACCCGCATACTGAAGAAGAAGAGGGGCGTGTATTTTGGGTACATCTTCTGCAGCAGGTTGGGTGCCATAAAACGGTACCGCCGCCGACAAATCCGGGATACGCACAGCCATCATATTGGCAATCCACCCACCAAAGCAAAAGCCTACCACACCGATTTTTCCGTTGCAATCTTTGTCGCTTTTCAGATAGTAGTATGCAGCAATAAAATCTTCCAGCATTTTATTCTTGTCGAGTTTACTTTGCATCTCACGGCCTTTATCATCATTGCCGGGGTAACCGCCAAGAGGGGTTAACGCATCAGGGGCAATTGTAATGAAACCCGCAAGGGCAGCTCTTTTTGCCACATCTTCAATATAGGGATTCAGGCCACGGTTTTCATGGACTACTACAATTCCACCCAACTTACCCTTCACATCAACAGGCTTTGACAACAATGTCTTGATTTTGCCGCCACCTTTCGGAGCATCATAATAAACGTATTCAGATGTGATCCTGGGATCATCCTCCTTAACCTGTAAAGTGTTCTTGTAATCGGGCATGAGAAAACCCATGAGCGATGATACCGTCAGGCCACCCACCGCATAAATGGATAATTTTTGCATAAAGTCGCGCCTGCTAACACGATTGTGTGCATAGTCATCATACAAATCAAAAACTTCCTGCCTGATGTCTTCTTTTTTAATGTTGTTCATGTTGGTTATATTTTTGTCGCATTAAAGTTAATCAAAATCAGACTTCCGGAAAACGAATTACAGGCAAATAACAAATGCAATTGAAAGAGATAATAAATTTAATTCGCCATTGATAAGTTTAGTTTTTCTTCAGGCAATAAAAACGTGGTGAATATATCGCTTACAGTAAACGGACAAATAATAAAGATTTTGTTTTAGCATTTATAAATCGATTTTTATCCCTTCGATTAAATACGTGCAAGCTGTCTGTCCTTGCAGGAGAATATTTGAGCTTTAGTTCAAATTAAATCATCCTGTCATTCGATTTCGATCCGGAGTACAGCATTCATTCGCTCAAATCTGTTTTAAGCTTTAATCTTTTGGTAATTTCTTTTCTGATTCTCAATCAAAATAGGGTGAAGTAGAAAAATAGCAGGAAATTTGCAGTAATAACTTAAAGATTTTCCAACAAATAATATCAGACATAACTATGCATTTCAAAAAAATAATGATTTCCGTTTCAGCAATGCTGATATGTGCTGTGGCATCAGCCCAATTAAAGAGATCGGTTGAATGCCCAGACTTCAACATAGACATACTAGATGGAACCGTGAACGGTGAGATAATACCCCAATCTACCAACGGGCAGATAATGCTTAAATTTCCGTGCTTCACGAGTGAAGAGAAAGTAGGCACGACTGCAAAATGTGGCGCGGGCGTGTTTTACAAAGACAGGGACGTTTATTTTTATACCGACAGGAATTATATAGAAATAGGGCCTGCTTTTAAAGGAAAAATGAGCCTGCATTTGCTCGGCGCAGCAAGAAATAGTTTATTCAATACGCTCGGATCACCCCAAATAAAAGATGTCAACTGGGATGCTTTTCAAACCAAGTATGGCCTCCTGATCCTCTATTATGATAAAGCAGGTAAAATAGATAAAATACAATTTAGCTCTGAAAATTCCAATACGATCCGGCTTTGCGAATAGAATCGTGTGCCCACTTTTTTATCTCAAATCAAAAGATTTTCTTTGATCAATTATTTTCCTTTGTCAATAAATATTCTTTCAGATCATTAAAATCGGGATTCATCAAAAGGCTCACTTTTTGTTTGTGTAAAATGGATTTGACACTTTCGGGAACAGGCACTTTTTGATCAATAACCGGCTCTACCACATCATAAAATTTTACCGGATGCGCCGTTTCTAAAATATATCCTTTTTCGCCCGGATGCGCTTCTAAATAATTTTGCAATGCCGTATAAGCAACCGCTCCATGAGGATCGGTAAGATAGTTTTCCTTTTCAAAAACATCTTTAATGGTTTTCCTTGTCTCCTCATCGGAGATACTACAACTGCTCAGGCTATTTTTCAGATCAGCAAACCTGTGATGAAATAATTCGAGTATTCTTATAAAATTACTTGGATCGCCCACGTCCATTGCATTTGAGATAGTTGCTATGGCTTTTTTAGGAATATAATTTTGTGTTTTTAGAAATTCAGGAACTACATTATTGGCATTACATGCTGCTATAAAATGTTTTACCGGCAAGCCTGAAACAGCAGCGAGTATTCCTGCACAAATATTCCCAAAATTACCGCTGGGCACGCTTATCACCGGAGGATTGCTCTTATCCTGCCATTGTTTCCACGCGTAGAAATAATAAAGCTGTTGTGGCAACCACCGCGCTACGTTAATAGAATTGGCAGATGTGAGAAAAATTTTATCATTCAAATCTTTATCTGAAAATGCCTGCTTTACCATTTTCTGGCAGTCGTCAAAATTGCCTTTAATTTCAAGCGCATGAATATTATTACCTAAAGTAACCAATTGCTTTTCCTGTACGCTGCTCACTTTCCCGGAAGGATATAAAATAACTACCTCTACCCCATCGACGTTGTAAAATCCGTTTGCGACAGCGCCACCTGTATCTCCGGAAGTAGCTACCAGTACGGTAACTTTTTTTTGACCTGAAACAGATTCAGTAATAGAATTATTCTTCACGAAATATCCAAGACAGCGACTCATAAACCTGGCACCTACATCTTTAAACGCAAGCGTAGGCCCGTGAAATAATTCCAGGGAGAAAATGTTTTCGTTAACCTTTACCAAAGGAATTTCAAAATTGATTGTTTCTGAGATTATCTTTTTCAATTCATCTTCGGGAATTGTATCGCCTACAAAAGGTTGAAGAATTTTTAAACCTATTTCTTCATCAGTATAGTTATTGATCTCTGAAAAAAAACGGCTATCATATTCAGGAATGATTTCTGGAAAATACAAACCTTTGTCAGGTGCCAAACCACGTATCGTGGCTTCTTTAAAATCGACGATTGGCGCGTTTTTATTTAAGCTATAATATTCCATAACATTATTAATTGTTTGACATCATTTCGTTTAATAAAATTTTTTAGGCCAATGTTTCCGTTGACAAAACCATCTAAATTTTATTCATTTCATGAAACAAATTCGTGTTAATTCCGGCAACCTGTTTGCAAACAAAGACAGGTTTGTGGCTTCATCTTTTGATTTTCAAGATGCCACTATTTTTACTCCTTCCGGATTAATTCCTGTCACATACGTTTTATATTCCACACCGATCGTTTCATAAATATTTTGCATAATCTCTTCTATCTTTTTTGCGGTAGCTTCGTCTTCGCTCATCATGAAGATGGAAGGCCCCGAGCCGGAAATGCCACCTCCTAATGCGCCGGATTCTTTGCATTTTTGTTTTACTTCATCGAATCCCGGGATAAGAATGCTACGTACCGGTTCTATCAGCACATCTTCCAGGGATCGTCCAATCAAAGCGCTATCATTTTTCATAAAACCCATGATCAACCCGCCAATATTACCCCATTGTCTTATTGCGTCCTTTAATTGCACCTCTTTCCGTAATATCTGGCGCGCGTCTGAAGTACGCACTTCTATTTGTGGGTGTACTATGGTAACAAACAAATCGGGTGAATTCAATGGAATGATGTCTAACGGAAAAATAGAGCGTATTAGTGTAACACCACCATAAATGCAGGGTGATACATTATCGGCATGCTTCACGCCACCAGCAAGCTTTTCGCCATTCATTGCAAAGCGGACAAGGTCTTCTTTTGAGAAAACATTTCCCAGTAAATGATTGGCTGCTACCACAGCACCCGCGGAACTTGCAGCGCTGGAACCAAGGCCACTGCCGGGTTTAATATTTTTATGAACGACAAGGTTAAAACCAATTGGCCTTTTTAATTCAATGGCAATCGGGTCTTCCAACAATGCCTGGAGCGCCACGCCGGCTACATTATTTTCGGGAGACTCAGGCAAATTATAATCGTCCGTATGACATATCTTGATACCAGGCACATCGCTCAATGATAAAGTCATTTCATCATATGGCGCCTTGAGTGCCATGCCTAAAATATCAAAGCCACAAACAAGATTGGCAATAGTTGCCGGGGCTATCACTTTTACTTCTTTCATTTCTGATTTTTTAAATTCTCGCCGCACGAATAATGTCGGCAAATACACCTGATGCTGTTACTTCTGCTCCTGCGCCTGCACCCTTTATTACAAGAGGCTGATCCGGGTAGCGCTCTGTATAAAATAACACTACATTATCTTTTCCGTAAAGGTGATAAAAGTCATGATTAGAGCCGATCTGCTGCAACCCTACTTTTGCGCGCCCCTTTTCATAAGAAGCCACAAATTTTAATTTTTTTCCCGCTTTATCCGCTTCTTCAAAGATCTTCTTAAAATGAGCTTCGTTCTTTTCCATACTTGCGTAGAAATCGGCGACACTACCTTTCATGCATTCTTCCGGCATAAAAGATACATTCGTAATGTCATCCATTTCAATTTTTTCACCTGCCTCGCGTGCCAATATCATTATCTTCCTGGCTACATCGACGCCGCTCAGGTCAAGGCGCGGGTCAGGCTCGGTATATCCTTCATCCTGCGCCTGCCTCACAACTTTCGCAAAACTTTCCTTACCAACATAATTATTAAAAACAAAATTGAGCGTCCCACTTAATACGGCTTCTATCCTGGCTACTTTATCACCACTCAATAACAGGTCGTTCAACGTTCCTATCACAGGTAAACCAGCGCCTACATTGGTTTCAAAAAGAAAATGGCCGTTGAATTC
>Ga0134126_10000266_pt1 | contig 67705 bp, 60 predicted proteins | sample KB31752_FD_96881 | JGI IMG/M metagenome (GOLD analysis project Ga0134126, IMG submission 96881) | Terrestrial soil microbial communities with excess Nitrogen fertilizer from Kellogg Biological Station, Michigan, USA - KB3-175-2 | ecosystem: Environmental > Terrestrial > Soil > Unclassified ...
GGGCCATCAGCCAGGCAATCAGCCAGCGCGTCCCTGGCCGCAATAAAAAACGGAGAACTCTCTGTACGCTATCCGCTATCCGCCGTCTGCTGTCCGCCATAAAATACCTGTTTGGTTCCTTGGAACTACGGGACAAACCCTGCCAGCCCGCAGCGCCAGCAAGACAGGATTGCCAGCCCGCAGCGCCAGCAAGGGAACCCTTGCTGGCGCTGCGGGCTGGCAATCAAGGGCCAGTGAATAGCTGATAAGGACAGTTTATGGCGGAGCGCGGACACGGAACAGCGAACGGCGGCTCCCGCTTTTTCGACCATCTTATGGACCTGTGCGAACCCGTTCGGGTTCTCCGTTTTTTGCTGTCCCCGCTAACGCGCTGGGTAATTTGCTGGTTCATTGCCCTGGGCGCGGCCGGCTTTGCCGGCGACATGGCCTGGACGTGCTTCAACGATGCGGAACGCGCCGACGGCAATTGGGGCCATCGCAGCATCGATTTCGGCGGGCAATGGCTCCTGGGCCGTATGGTCGTCGAAGGGTACGGACGACAACTCTACAATCGCAACTATCTTCGCGTCGTCGTCGAAAAGAACTATCCGCTCGGTCCCGAGAGTAAAAAAGAGGAAAGCAGCGATGCGAAATGTCTCCTCGATTGGATGGCCGGCACCGACGATACTGCAACGATGGGGTCGTTTCTCGCACCGCTGGCCGGAGGAGACACCTTCGGCGAGTTGACTTTGCTGGCGGCTGGGGAAGAGGTATGGACCCCTCAGCGCCTTGAGAGCGTGAACCATCCGCGGGGAGGCTCGCTTTATCCGCCGGTGCATGCGCTGCTCTTCGTCCCGTTGGCCACATTGCGACCGCCGATCGCCTACCGCGTCTTGCAGATGTTGATCCTCGTTCTGGTCTTTTTCGATGGCTGGGTGATTCAGCGCATAACCGAGGGCCGCGTGTGGTGGCCGGTGGCGGCGGTGTTCGTCATGATCTTTCCCGGCTTCGGCGGTTCGATCAATCTCGGCCAAAATGCAGTCCTCAGCCTGACGATTCTCCTGGTGGGCTGGTGGCAGTTGATGCGTGGCCGGCAAGGGGTGGCCGGCGTGTGCTGGGGATTGCTCGCCTTCAAGCCCGTCTGGGCGGCGTCGTTTTTTCTCGTGCCGCTGTTGACCCGCCGTTGGCGGATGGCCGCGAGCATGGCCGTCACGGGAATCGTGCAAATCCTCCTCACGCTTCCGCTGGTTGGCTGGCAAAGCTGGCTCGACTGGCTGCACGTCGGACGGGCGGCGGCGGAAGATTACACGGTGCAAGAAAACTGGATCTACCTCAGCCGTGATTTGCTAGGCATTCCGCGCCGCTGGCTGCTCACCTTCGAGAAAAGCATCGCCATCTCTCAACCGGAAAATCAGTCCTTGGCCACGATTCTAGGCTGGAGTCTGTGGGCGGCCGTGCTGATTATCACGCTGCTGATTGTATGGCGGCGTTGGCGACGGATGAACGCCGCATCCGGGCCGGTCGCCGCCTTCATCCTGCTGGGGGCATACTTTAGCTGCTATCACTTCATGTACTACGATGTCTTGCTGGCCGGCTTACCCGTGCTTCTACTTTTCACCGAGCCACGCCGCTACTTCCAGGCCGTATTCTGGCCGAGGCGTCAAGAACCCTTGTCGCCGGAATTGCAGCGCTATTATCAACCGGCCTTCGATAATCTGACACCGCCGCCGATGCCGTTGCTTCCGGAGGGCCGGCGCGCCCGTTGGGTATTGGCCCCCCTGCCGCCGCTGTTATTGTTGTTGATTGTGATTCTACCGCCGCTCAGCAACCTCTACGATCCGCCCAGAGAGCTACCACCGGGCGAAACCGTTGGTCTGCTGCTCCTGTGGGCGTGGTGCGGTTATCGCGTGATGAGGGATGAGAGGGAGACTACCGCCGCTTGTGATTTAACGCTCGTCGCCCGGCCGCAAACCGCCCAACTCGCGGAGCTTGGCACCGATGTCGGCCGCGCGCATGAAGGTTTCGCCGATCAACACGGCGCGGACGCCGGACGCCTGTAGACGCTCGATGTCGCCGCGCGTGCGGATGCCGCTTTCGCTGACCAGGCATACGCCGGGCGGCAGCGCATCGATTACATCGAGCGTGTGTTCGAGGCGTGTCTCGAAAGTACGTAGATCGCGGTTGTTGACGCCAATCAGACGCGCGCCGCTGTCGAGAACACGCGGGAGATTCTCGCGGTCATACAACTCGACGAGAGCTTGCAGGCCTAGTTCGGCCGCTTCGCGCAGCAGACGCGGCAGCGCGGCCTCTTCGAGAATCTCGGCGATCAAGAGGACGGCATCCGCGCCGGCCGCACGGGCTTCGAGCAGTTGATAGCGCTCGAGAATAAAGTCCTTGCGCAGCAGCGGACGCGACACGGCGGCACGAATGGCGGTCAGATAGTCGAGATGGCCCTGGAAGGAGGGTTCATCGGTCAGGACGCTGATGCAAGCCGCTCCGTTCTGTTCGTAGATGCGGGCGATGGCGACCGGATCGAAATCGGCGCGCAATAGTCCGGCCGAGGGTGACGCTTTCTTGACCTCGGCGATGATGCCGACATCGGGACCGCGTTCGAGGGCGGCGCGAAAGTCGCGCGCCGGCGGAGCCTGGGCCGCTCGCTTCTCCAGTTGAGCGTCGGCTACACGGCTTCGGGCGGCGCTGATTTCTTGACGCTTGTAGGCGACAATGCGTTCGAGGATGTTGCTCATCGTTCCGCTATCCGCTATCCGCTGTCCGCTATCCGCCATAAGCTGTCTCTTATGGGCTATCTCTGTACCAGCATCGTCTATCGACCAAAGGAACATCTTATGGCGGATAGCGGACAGCGGATAGCGGATAGCGGACAGTGGACAGGCCCCGAAATCTTCGTCAGCGTCTTCCTGGCGTGGTTTTTCTGGCCGGCACTGGTTGAGGCCACGTTACAGGGCATCCATTTCTATCAATGGTTCTACGGCCCGGAATTGGTCGCCGTGGCCGAATCCAAGGATAGCGATCCAGCCGAGAAGCAAAAGACGCGGACACGCATGACTCTTTGGCCGATGGCCCTCGCCGCTCCCTTGCAAGTGCTGACGTTCCCTCTCCTCTTTGCGGCCCTCAGCGGCACCCGTCCAGAGCAGCTTGGCCTTACCGGACGACGTTTCGGCCGGAACTTGCTGGCCGGCGTTGTAGGGATGGTGGTGCTGACGCCGGTCGTGTTTGGCATCTATCGCTTCGTGCAATATCTGTATGCGCGGTCGGGTCAGGGGGTGGAACAGCACGCCCTGGAGATTGTGGCGCGGCAGTCGTTGTTTCCGAGCGAGTGGGTGCTGCTGATTTTCACCGCGATGGTGGCGGCGCCGGTACTCGAAGAGTTGGCCTTTCGCGGTGTGCTGCAACCGTGGCTGGCGATGCGTCGTTGGGGCGGCCATGTGGCCATGCTTGGAGCCTTCGCGCTGGCGGTGCGCTATCGCTGGGAGCAAATAAGCGCGGCCTGGCCCGAAGGACTGGAGCCGATGCTGACGGCCGCCACACCGGCGCTGTTCGTTCTGGGGCTGCTGCCGATTTATCTCTTGGTGTGGTGGCGCAGCCGGACGCCGCTGGCGACGGCCCTCTTCGGGACATCGGCACTATTCGCATGTGTTCATGCGTCGGTTTGGCCGACGCCGGTGCCGTTGTTCGTGCTGGCGCTGGGGCTTGGCACGCTGGCTCATCGGACGCGAAGCCTGGTCGGACCGATTGTGTTGCACAGCCTATTCAACGGCGTCAGCTGCATGCAGTTATTGATGGATAAAACGTACTAACCACAGAGGCACAGAGACACAGAGAAGGCAGAAATAATTCTGTTGTCTTCTCTGTGCCTCTGTACCTCTGTGGTTAGTTATTCTTAGATCGGCAACTTGATCACTTCCGCAGTCGCACGATCCCCAGCTCGATCGACCTCAAGTACCGTACCGGGTTCCTGATGTCCGCGACGCACATAGGCCAATCCAATCGCCGTCCCCAGACGCGGCGAATGGACGCTCGAAGTCACCCGGCCGACTTCCTTGCCCTGCGCAAAGAGAAGACTTCCATGCAGCACGGGTTCGCCCGATAGCTTAACGCCGACAAGACCACGGTTGACCTGACCGCGATCGCGTGCCATGACGATCGATTCCTGACCGAGATAACACCCTTTTGTGTAGCAAATCGTCTCGGCGATCCGTCCGACCTCCGGCGCGAAGGTGGTTTCATCAATGTCGGTTCCTTCGCGCGGCAGTCCCGCCTCAATGCGGAGAATCTCGCACGCTTGCCGTCCCGCCGGCCGCGCTCCCGCCTGCGTCAACCGCTGCCAAAGGCTCGCCGCCTGATTTGCCGGACAAACAATGACATAGCCGGGCAACCCCAGCGCATCGTGACGGCGTAGCCAGCCATCCGCTTCGCCGTCGAAGCGAACCGCGAGGTGCCGTAATGGTTCCATGGGTGCAGACACATCGGGAAGAATCTGCCCCAACATGACCGCCGCTTGCGGGCCGGCGAGGTGCATCTGGGCGTACTCGCGCGTGTGGTTGGCGAATTCGACTTGCTCGCTGATAAGGTAATGGTCCAGATGGTGGATCACTTTGTCCGCCGCGCCGGGCGCGACATCGAGCGAGAATCCAGGCGGATCGACGGGCGAAGCATGGCGATACATCAGCAGGTAAGCGATCACCTTCGCTTTGGTCGTGGTCAAAAACGCCTCGCAGCCACCGCCCGGAGGCAGACGAAGTACATCGTTGGTCGAGAGATTGTGCAGAAAACGCGCGGCATCGGCTCCGTTGACCTCGACCTTGCCGTGATGCGATTCATCGACGAGTATGGCTCCGTTGCGTGCTTGGTTATACTCCGCCACGGGATCGCCGAAGTGAGCGGGCACCACGAAACCCGCCTCCTCAAGGAAGACGGCTCCAGCCGCGGCAGTCTGCTCATAGAGGGGTGTATGTTCGACCATGATAATCTCCCTTCGCCTTGATGCTTTGCAAGATGTTTTCCATTATGACTACGGAACGGCGCGAGAAAAGTTGAGTCGCCTTCGGCGACTCGATCCCGCGAGAACCTGGAAACCATCGGAAAGAATACCATGAATCAACCGCATCCCCGCATTAGTGTATTTCCCAAATGTTATTTCGATGATCTGTACGCGGGTCGCCGCGATTATCTCGAATGGCTGCGTCAGGCGGCCACGCTGGGGGCCGAGGGCGTCGAGCATTACGACGGCTTCTTCAAAAGTCTGGATGAGGCTGGCGTCGCGCCGGTGCGGCGGACGCTCGAAGAAACGGGGCAGATTTCCTCGCTGTTGTGTTTCTCGCCCGACTTCACGCACCCCGAACGCGCCGAACGCGCTCGCCAGGTCGAGCGGCAGAAAACCGCCATTGATTTATGCGTTGCCCTTGGCATTCGCCACTGTCGCACCCTCAGCGGTCAGCGCTATCCGGAAATGACGCGGAAGGAAGGCATCGAACGCACCGTCGAAGGTATTACTCGTTCGCTGCCCTACGCCGAGCGTAAGGGCGTTGTTCTCTGTATGGAAAACCACTACAAGGACGGCAACTGGCAGTATCCCGAATTCGCTCAGCCTGAAGACATCTTTCTCGAAATTATCGCACGCATCGATTCACCTCATTTCGGAGTGCAATACGATCCTTCCAATGCCACTGTGGGCGGCTTCGATCCAGTGGGTTTTCTGGAGAAAGTAAAAGATCGCGTCGTGTCGATGCACGCCTCGGATCGCTATCTCGCTCCGGGCGCCACGCTCGACGATCTCCGCCAGACCGACGGAAGCCTCGGCTATTCCGACAAGCTGCGTCACGGCGAGACGGGTAAGGGGTTGAACGATTATGACGCGATCTTTCGCATCCTGTCCGGTGCCGGTTTCGCCGGTTGGATCTCGGTCGAGGACGGCATGAACGGGTTGGATGAACTGAAATGCTCGGTTGAGTTTCTCAAACGGAAACGAGCGGAATACTACCCTGTTTAGGGGCGGCTCGCCGAGCCGCGCGGTTCGATAATCGACGCTAAATAGGAAGGTTAACCCTTGACACTCTTTACGATAATCTCGCCTATTGTATTTGCACGTTAATGTTCTAGGATGGGAAATAACTGTGGCTTCATCGCGGAGGCGTTCCATCCTTGATTGGAGTTCAAATTATGGCAAAAAAACAAGTGGAAACCGACCAACCTGTTGAAAAGTTGACCAACAAGGCGGAGGCCGTTCGCCGCGCTTTGGGTGAACTTGGCGATGACGCGATGCCGACGGAGATTCAGCAATTTATCAAGGCTCGCTTTGATGTGGAGATGACAACCAAGGTTATCTCCGTCTACAAGAGTAAGCGGGCGAAGAAAAAAAGTAAGGGCGACCGAAAATCAGCGGTCGAGCAACCTTTGGCCGAAGGTAATGTTCAGGATGCCATTAGCCTTCGCGATCTGCGTTCGCTCAAGGAATTAAAAGAGCGTCATGGCTCTTCCCGGCTTCAAGAGCTTCTCCAGTTGGTTTCTCCGTGAGGGAACCCATGGATAAGGGACGGAAGCGATGGCTTATCCGGGTGGCCATTGTACTCGTCATTGGCGCTGCCGGGCTGTTATGGGCTTTGGGAGAGCATTCGCGGACCCTCGTGATCGAGAATCACTCCGAGCAAACGGTCATCCGCCTGGAAGTCACCATCGCCGGGCAGCTCAGCACTTTTCGCGATGTGCGGACAGGGGCCGTGGTGAATGCCGAGTGCAAGGCCAAGGACGGCGATCGTTTCGTCGTGGCCGGCCAACTCGCCGATGGCACGCGAATCAGGTCCAGTGGCCTAATCGGTGAGAGCCTTCACTTTCTCATCCTCCCCGGTGGGGAAGTCAAGTTTCGCCCGAAAAGCAAGAAGCCTTTTTGACGATGGCCGATTGCTGGGGTGGAACTGATCTCGCCAAGTGACGATCATGATCGATATCCTGTTCGGAGAACAGAACGCCTTGCTGTTAGAGTTCGAGCGCTGCTTTCAGACAGTCGGCGAGTTGGGGTTTCAGAGCGTCGGACAGGTGGCCGATGATCTGCTGGATACTATCCTGATCGACCGTGAAAAGGTTATTGCAGGAGACGAGCGACGGGAAACTCAACCCCGACGAGGCTCCGTCTGCGGCTTTGGGATCGATGTACAGGTGACTTGGATCGCCTCTCCGCCGTGTATTACTCGTTATCATCGCGATCACGGTCTTGCGGATTTTTTGATTATCGCGATCGTTCTGCACGACCAAGGCGGGGCGAACCTTTGCTTGCCCCGTGTCCGTGAAGGGGAAATCGACGATGACGACATCGCCACGGCGGATCATGGCTTTCTTCCATATTTTTGCTGGTAGAACTCCAGCGCGGGGTCGTCCGCGTCTTCCTCGCGCATGGCCCGCTCCACGAGCGCGGCGACCTGGCGCATGTCCAATCCCTCATCTTCGTCCAAAAGACGACGGAGACGCTCGTAGACTTCAGCCGCGATAAGAACATAGGTCTTCCGCGTTCGTGGGTCGATAAACTGCGGTTCCGTGCCGCCGTCAACGGCTTGCTGTTGTTGTGCGGTAAGTTCGATCATATGGGACTCCTCTGGAATCATGCTATCCGTAAACGAACTCCTCCCACAAGATCGATAGCGATGATGTAGTTGCTCCCTCGTCGTGGCACGGTCTCCCAACCGTGCCACAACAGTATGAGTTGTGAGGAACGACAATTCCGTGGGCACAGGTTGCCTCATTGCCCTCGCGAGGAATCGTCTCATCCGTGAGATTATTTTGTTGACTTCTCAGCCTCACGGACGCTACGATTCCAGTACGAGAGGAGACGGACTATGAACGTACAGAAGTGGCTTGAGGCTTTGGATAAGCAACGGCGGGCGTTGAAAATGTCCCTACCCGTTCTTGCCGAGCGAGCCAAATTGTCCAGGGCGACCGTCTGCCGAATTCTCAAGGAGAAGCGGACTTCGTCCAGCCTGGAGAGTGTGTTGGCCATTGCCAATGTCTTAGGGGGCGAGGTCGAACTCCACATGGAGGATCCGGAGAAGTTGGTCGAGCGACAAATTCAGAAACGGGCGAAAAAGATCGTCCGCATGGTGCAAGGGACGATGGCACTGGAAGGACAAGGCATTACCGATCCGGATCACATCGACCAGCTTGTAGAGATGGCCGCCAAGGAAATTCGGGCCAAGCCGCGGAAACAACTGTGGGTGAGACAATGCCGTTCTTCCAACCCATCCCAGGCGAAACACCCCTCACCGATGTCTCCGAATTGAAGATCAAGAATATCGTTTACCGCAGCCAACTGAATAAGGTCGAGTCCGCCAATATCACCAAGGCTCTGTCGCGGTACTTCGGCGGCCCTCTTACCCGCAAAGAGGCTCCCTTCGATTACGTATGGTTCCTTCGTCTTCATCGTGAGATGTTCGAGGATGTATGGGGATGGAGAAAACGACAATTCCGTGGGCATGGGTAGCCCTCTCCCTTCTGGGGTCCATTCTGGTATAGCTAAAGGGAACGGAGCCTGTTCCGCGCACTCGCAGGGAGGAGTCGCTTGAAGATTGTCGCACTGACCGCGTATCAAGTCCGCATCCCCTTACGCCGACGCATCCGCCATGCCTCGCACACGCGCACGGAAACGGATAATCTCGTCGTCCGCTGTGTGCTGGAAGACGGCACGCAGGGCCACGGGGAAGGTGTGCCGCGCGATTATGTCACCGGCGAGACTATCGATTCCTCATTCGATCTGCTGAAACGAAGCGATCTCAGTGGGCAGCGCGAAGACTGCCGCGATTTCGAGCAGGCGGTCGCGTTCGCCGAGCGGTTGCGACTGGCACCGGTGGCCGGCGATGAGCGGGGTTGCGAAAGCAACGCCGCGCGCTGCGCGGTCGAATTGGCCGTACTCGATGCCTATGGCCAGCACTTTGGCCGGCCCGTCTCCGAAATCGTCCGATTGCTCGCGCCGGAGATTCATCAGCCGCAGACACATGTGCGCTACAGCGGAGCCATCACGACGGCACGCGGCAAAAAGACGCTGATTGCCATACTCGCTCTGCGTATCTATCGTTTTCAGCAAATCAAAGTGAAGGTCGGCATGGAAGGCTACGACGATTTGCGCCGTCTGCGCGTCATCCGGCGATGGGGCGGGCGCAAGGTCGATCTGCGTCTCGATGCCAATGAAGCGTGGACGCCGGCCAATGTGGTCGAGCGCATTCGCGCTGTGGAAGCGTTTGGGATTAGCTCGATTGAGCAACCCGTGCCGCATGCGCAAGCGTCGGTTCTACGCGACGTGCGCCGGCAGGTGCGGACGCCGATCATGCTCGATGAATCGCTGTGCAGCCGCTTCGACGCCGAGCGCGCTGTCGAGGGACAGACCTGCGACCTGTTCAATCTGCGGTTGTCGAAGTGTGGCGGATTCATTCCGTCGCTGCGTTTGGCTCAGTTCGCCAAGCAGCATGGACTCGGCTGTCAACTCGGCTGTCAGGTCGGTGAGACGGCCGTGCTATCGGCGGCGGGACGGCACTTCGCCACCAGCGTGGCCGGTCTGCGCTATCTCGAAGGTTCCTACGATGGCCATCTAGTACACGAAGCGCTGGCGACGAAAAATATGACCTTCGGTTGGGGCGGCTGGGCACCGGCGCTGGCGGGGCCGGGGTTGGGTATCACCATCGATCCGCAGGCGCTTCAGCGCGTGACGGTGCGGCAGGAATCGTTGTTGTAACGGCGAGCGGGGTCGCGTTAGCGCCCCGAGAACCGCCAACACTCGGGGCGCTAACGCGACCCCGCTCGCCAGCAAATGACAATGGACACGACTTATACTCTCCGAACCTACACGGTCAGCGACGGCTATCGCTGCCATTACCGCGATTATCCCACCGTCGGCACGGCGCGCGGCCGCGTCGTGTTCGTACATGGCATTCAGAGCCACGCCGGCTGGTACGAGCATTCCTGCCGGCGTCTCAGTCAAGCCGGCTTCGCCGTGTCGTTTCTCGATCGCCGCGGCTCCGGCCAGAATGCCGAGATGCGCGGCGATACACCGAACTTCCGGCGATTACTCGATGACATTGCCGAGTTCCTTCGGATGCTGCGCGAGCAAACCCCATCCTTGCCGATCTTTCTCGCCGGCATCTCGTGGGGAGGCAAACCCGTTGTCGCCTTGCAGCGCCGTCATCCAGGATTGGTGGACGGTCTCGCCTTGCTCTGTCCGGGCTTTTGTCCGCGCGTCGGCCCCAAACGCAAGGAACGGCTAGCCATACTCTGGGCGCGTTTGACCACGCCGCGCCGGCTGTTCCCCGTACCGCTCAGCGATCCGCAGCTGTTCACCGCTACACCACACTGGCAACAGTTCATCCGCGACGATCCGCACTCAATCCGCCAGGCCACGGCGCGATTTTTCGTCGAAAGCGTCCGCCTTGATCTTTATCTGCGCTTCGCCGCATCGCGCGTCTGCTTGCCGATCCTTCTGTTACTCGCCGAACACGATCGCATCACCGACAACACGCGCACACGGGCGTTCGTCGAACGCTTTCCCGCCGCCGATAAAGAGGTGCATGAGTACGCCGGCGCTCATCACACCCTGGAGTTCGAGAGCGACCCCGAACCGTTCCTCGGCGATCTTCTGCGTTGGCTCGATCGACAGATCGTTCACCAATCGAAATAGTTCACGAGAAGCGATCTCCCTTCGTTTATTTGACAATCGTTTCCGAGCGATCTACGTTTCCCACAGGGGTATTACTCGCGCCCCAACCATCGTTCGCCCACGCTGGTGAGGCGACGGTGTTTTCAAGGGATGGCCGTTTCATGTCCACGTTCACACCGACCGGACAGCGTGTGCTGATCGTGGATGATAATCCGTCTGTGGCATCGCTGTTGTCTCATGCCCTGCGTGCCGAAGGCTGCCTGGTGGACGTGGCCGACGATGGTCCTGAGGCGCTCGCGTCCATCGCTACCCACCCGCCTGATCTCATCGTCCTCGATCTCGAACTGCCCTCTCTGCCCGGCGATGTGATTTGCCGCCGGCTCAAAAACGATCCCGCCACCAACCTCATCCCGATCGTCATGGTCACCGGCCAGGCCGATTTCGAGTGCAAGTTGGACGCCTGGGAATATGGTGCCGACGATTTTCTGACGAAACCGCTGCGCGTGGCCGAAGTGACATCGCGTTGTCGCTCGCTGCTGCGCATCAAGCGTCTGGTTGAAGAACGCGACTCGGCGGAGTCCGTCGTCTTCGCCCTCGCTCGCACGGTTGAGGCGAAGAGTCCCTACACGCACGGCCATTCCGAGCGTGTCATGCGCTATGCCCTAGAGCTGGCCGACGCGCAGGGCGTGACCGCTCACGATCGCGAGGTATTACGCAAGGGCGCCCTGCTGCATGACATTGGGAAAATCAGTGTGCCGGACGCCATTCTCGACAAACCCGGCAAACTAACGGCGGCGGAGTTCGAGATTGTCAAGGGTCACGCCGCGCAGGGGGCACACATCGTCGAACCGCTGCACGCGCTGCGGGAGACGCTGCCGTTGATTCGTTCGCATCACGAACGGCTCGACGGCAAGGGCTATCCCGATGGTCTGCACGGCGAGCAGATTACGCCGCTGATACGCATCCTTTCCGTCGCCGATGTGTATGATGCCCTGTCCAGCGAACGTCCCTATCGCCAGTCGATCCCGCACCAGCGCTGCCTGGAGATGCTGCGCGAGAACGCCCAGAGCGGCGGACTGGATGCGGAACTGGTGACGCTTTTCTCCGCCATCGTCACGCCGTTGCCGACGCGGGTTGCTGCCGGCGTACCCTCGCATTCGCTCGTCCTGACAAGCTAAGTAACGCGCCGCACACGAAGGCTTCCCTTGCTGGCGCTGCGGGCTGGCAAGGGTGTCTTTTGCTAGTATGTGGCGCTGCTCGACCAGACCGGCGCAAGTCTCGCTGGCGCTGCGGGCTGGCAAGGGTGTCTTTTGCCAGCCCGCAGCGCCAGCAAGGGAACGTCTCTTGCTGGCGCTGCGGGCTGGCATACACTGGCTCTCACCTTGTCAGGGGGCCGTGCGATGGATGTCGTGGTGATTGGAGCGGGGCCGAATGGGCTGACGGCGGCGGCGACGCTGGCGCGGCATGGCTGGGATGTGCTGGTGCTGGAAGCGCGATCGCGGCCGGGGGGAGCCGTTTATTCCGAAGAGTTGACCCTGCCCGGCTATCTCCACGATGTCGGTGCCGCCTTCTTTCCCTTCGCCGATGACAGCCCCGCTTTTCGCGCTCTCGATCTGACCGGCGCGGGACTGGTGTGGGGCAACGCACGCCGCGAGAGTTGTCATCCCGCGCCGGACGGCACAGCAGCGACCATTTCGCGCGATGTCGAAGAATCCGCGCGGTCCTTCGGCGTCGATGGGACCGCGTGGCGGCGGCTAGCCGAATGGCAACACGGTATGGGCGAACGGCTGGCTGCGGCGCTGCTGGGGCCATTACCCGGCATCGGTCCCGCTTTCCGGCTTGGGCTGATTAATCTGCTGCGACTGGCGCGTCTGGGACTGCTCAGCACGGGAAGCTTCGCTCGGAAGCAGTTCCAGAGCGAGGCGGCGCGGCGTGTGGTACCGGGGTTGGCGCTGCATGCCGACCTGGGACCGGACGATTTCGGCGGAGCCGGCATGGGATTGGTGTTGGCTCTGTTGGCGGCGGACACCGGCTTCCGCGTGCCGCAAGGCGGAGCGCGGGCGATTACCCACGCGCTGGTTCGCCGTCTGGAAGACGCGGGCGGCAAACTCCGCCTCAACACGCGCGTCCAGCGCGTCCTCACTCGTCAGGGCCGAGTGGCGGCGGTGCGTACCGAGCAAGGCGAAGAGATCGCCGTGCGTCGCGCCGTGATTGCCGATGTCGGTGCGCCGGCGCTGTTTTTGAAAATGCTGGAGGAACGCGATGTGACGTGGTGGCTGCGGACGCGGATGCGGCGTTTCCGCTATGCCTGGGGCACGTTCAAGATGGACTGGGCCTTGTCCGCCGCTGTGCCTTGGCTCTCGGATGAAGCGCGCGAATCGGCCGTGGTCCACGCCGGCGATAGTCTCGCCGATCTGACCGCCTTCACGCGCCAGGTGCGCGCCGGCCAATTGCCGGATAATCCCTATCTCGTTATCGGTCAGCAATCACTGGTCGATCCCGGTCGCGCACCGCCGGGCGGCCATACTCTATGGGCCTACTCGCATGCGCCCTCGTTCGTCGAAGGTGGTTGGGATCGCCACAAGGAAGCGTTCGCCGATCGCATCGAGCGCCGCCTGGAAGGGTTGGCCCCCGGCTTTCGTGCGTTGATTCGCGGCCGATTCATCGCCACGCCGGCCGACCTGGAAGCGATGGACGAAAACCTCGTCGGCGGCGACCTCGGCGGCGGCAGCGCCCACATCGATCAGCAATTGATCTTCCGTCCCGCCTTTCCCTACTTCCGCTATCGCACGCCGATCCGCGGGCTTTACCTGGCGTCGGCCTCGACGCATCCCGGCGCGGGCGTCCACGGTGCCTGCGGCTTCAACGCCGCCCACACCGCCATATGGGATCAGAAGGATTAACCACAGAGATACAGAGGCACAGAGAAGATGGTTATTTTTTTCTCTGTGCCTCTGTGTCTCTGTGGTTAGTACATTCTTCGCTCAGCTGACTGCGCCGAGGTCGCCGAGGATGGCGGCGGCGCGGTTGGAGTCAGCCACAGTGTCGAACGAAGCGTAGCCGACGAACTTGTCGGAAAGGACGGACATCATCAAGCCCTGCAAGCTCAGTCCCGCCAGCGCCCATTGCTGCGTCAGTCGATGAGCGAGACCGGCCTGGTTGTCGCCTTCCACGCGCAACACTACCGGGTTATCTGTTTCGCTCAAACCGGCCGAGCGAGCGGCGCGCACCTGCATCGCTCCGGTGATGGGAGCGATAAACAGCGTGCCCATGCCGGGCCGATCCGCCTCTCGCCGCGTGTAGATAAATTCGAGATTGGCACCGGACTGGGCCAGCATCGCCAACTTGGCCGACACGCCGCCCGCTTGATCCGCCACCTCGCCCGACCAAACATGCACGCGATCCAATTTGAAGCCCATGATAGCCACCCTCGCCAGGGAAAAACGTCCTACCCCACTGCGGATTATATCCGGCCTCTGTCTAGGGGCGAATCGAGAACCGGACGGAAATGCTCACACGGTATAGTGTACGCCCAGAATAATGAGCAAAGGTAGCCTGCTCAAGGGCAGGACGGTACAGTGAGTGCATGAAGCGTTACCCTGCCGACTTGCTGGACATTCAGGACGCCGCCCGGCGCATCACCGGACTGGCTCACCGAACCCCCGTGGCGACGTGCGAAACCCTTGATCGCCTCGCCGGTCGCTCGTTGTTTTTCAAGTGCGAGCATCTACAAAAGGCCGGCGCTTTCAAGTTCCGCGGCGCATGCAACGCCGTGGCGAAGGTAGCGCTGGAGGTCGCCGGGCGAGGGGTGGTGACGCACAGTTCGGGCAACCACGCCCAGGCGTTGGCATTGGCGGCGCGATTGCGCGGCTTGCCAGCTCATATCGTCATGCCGCGCAATGCCTCGCCGGTGAAGCGCCGCGCCGTGCAGGAATACGGCGGCCGCGTCATCGAATGCGAACCAACGCTAGCGGCGCGCGAGACGACAGCGGCGGCGGTACTCGCTGAAACAGGCGGAACGCTGATTCCTCCCTACAATCACCCCGATGTGATTGCCGGTCAGGGCACCCTTGCCGTGGAATTGCTGGAGCAGGTTTCCGATCTGGATGCGCTGGTCGCCCCGGTCGGCGGCGGCGGTCTGATCGCGGGACTTTGCATCGCGGCCAAAGCACTTATGCCGTCTGTGCGGATTATCGCTGCCGAGCCGGCCGGCGCTGATGACACGGCGAGATCGAAGGCGGCGGGACAATTGATACCGCAAACGGGGCCACGAACCATCGCCGACGGACTGCTGACCAGTCTGGGTGATCTGACCTGGCCGGTGATCCGCGATCAGGTGGATCAGGTTATCACGGTCACGGAGGAAGAAATTATCCGCGCTATGCGACTGGCGTGGGAGCGGGCCAAGCTGCTCATCGAGCCGAGTGCGGCGGTCGCCGTCGCCGCCGTATTCGCGCCGCCGTTTACGGCACTCGGCGGCCTCCATCGCGTCGGCGTTGTTCTCAGCGGCGGCAACGTGAACCTCGATGAACTGCCGTGGTAGGCCGCGCTGTCAACACCAGCCCGTAACGCCAGCAAGGGTTCCCTTGAAGGCGAAACGCTTTTTTCTTTGGTTGTACCCCTTCATCGAGTATCGTCATGTCCGCGGAAGTTGGGACGATAATCTCTTGCGGACACCGAGTGCAATGAGGAAACGACATCATGGCGAAAGTTGTCGCGAAGGAGAAAACCCAGGCGGCTGCGGCCGGCAAGGGAAATGGAACCGCCGCCGATGGAGCGCTGCGTCTGCCGGCCGAGGTGGAATACGCGGCCGAGTTGGAAGCACTCAAGGCTAACGATAAGGATGCACGGCCGGAGGGCTGGAACCTATCGCCGAAGGCAGTGCGCACCTACATTCTGGGCGGCAAGGCCGGCAATACCGTCATTCGGCCCAAGTATCTGGGCAATCAGCGCGTCGTCGAGATTGCCATCGCCACGCTCGCTACTGATCGCGCCTTGCTGCTGACCGGCGAACCGGGAACAGCAAAGTGCGTCAAAGCGGATACTCTTGTGGTGGATGCCAGGACCGGGGAGCGGCTAACCATTGCCGAGGCGTGTCGGCGGCGGGATCTCAAGGTTGCATCTTTAGGGCGGGATTTTCTCCTGAAACCGCAGGAACCGACCGACTACCTCGACAACGGCGTCCGCCCCTGTTACCGGGTCACGACGCACTTGGGACGAGAGATCGAGGTGACGCTTAACCATCCATTTCTCACGGTGACCGGTTGGCGGCCTCTGGCCGAATTGAGCGTCGGTGATCGCATCGCCATCCCTCGGGTATTGCCCTACTTTGGGAAGGAGCAGTTAAGCGACGCGCATGTGATCGTCCTGGCCCACCTCCTTGCGGAAGGCTGCTTGACGCGCAACGTGCCGTACTTTTCAAATAAGAACCCGGAGATGCAACAGGATTTCTCTGAAGCCGTCCCCAAGGCGTTCCCCACACTGACCGCGCACTGGTATCCAGACGGCAGTTATTGCAGTGTATCGGGAGGCCGGCGTGGACCGCATGCCAAGAACGCTTGCACGCGCTGGCTGAAGGAACTTGGTGTGATGGGGGCTGGCTCCGCAGAGAAATTCGTTCCTCCTCTTGTGTTTACCCTCCCACGGCGGCAAATCGCTCTTTTCCTCAACCGCCTCTTCAGTGGCGACGGCTGCATCCATCGTCGCCGACGAACCGGCCAGGTGACCATCGATTATGCCAGCAAATCCAAACGGTTGATTCAGGATGTGCAACACTTGCTCCTCCGCTTTGGCATCAACGCACGCTATTCTCAACGCAAAACCGGACACTACCGGCTCTACGTCCATGGCCAGGGTCCGTGTCTCCGATTTCTCCAGGAGATCGGCTTTCTTGGGCGTGCGGGGGCGCAAGCGGTAGCCGAGGTGTTGACTACGGAAAAGCGAATCGAGAACCCGAACCTGGATGTAATACCCAATGGCGTCTGGCCGCGCATCGAGCAAGCCGCGGTTGGCGCCGGGTTCAGCGGTGCCGTGGCTTTGGCCAAGGCCGTCCGGGGAGCTACGTACAAGGGGGGTGGGCCTCGAAAGAGCCAATGCCTTTCCCGCGCGCGCCTGCTTCGCCTGGCGATCCGGGCACAAGATGAAGAGTTGGCGCAACTCGCCCGCAGCGATGTGTACTGGGACCGAATCGAGGACATTACCCCCATCGGCGAACACCCGGTGTCCGATCTGACCGTACCTGGAACGCACAATTTCGTCGCCGCCGACATCATCGTGCATAACAGTTGGTTATCCGAGCATTTGGCGGCGGCGATCTGCGGCGATAGTCTGCAAGTCGTGCAGGGAACCGCCGGTACGACCGAGGAACAAGTGCGCTACAGCTGGAACTATGCACTTTTGCTGGCGGAAGGCCCCAGTCCGAAAGCGCTCGTTGCCAGCCCCATCTATCGCGCCATGACGCACGGCAAGCTGGTCCGCTTCGAGGAAATCAGCCGAGTGCCGTCCGAGATTCAGGATTCGCTCATCACGATCCTGTCCGAAAAAATGATGGCCGTGCCCGAGCTGGGCTTCCACGTCTCGGCCAAGCGCGGCTTCAATCTCATCGCCACGGCCAACAGCCGTGATCGCGGTGTCAACGACATGTCAGCGGCCCTTACGCGGCGCTTCAACAAGGTGATGCTGCCGGTGCCGGCCGACATCGACACCGAGGTCAAAATCGTCCGCAAGCGCGTCGAGGAGATTGGCACCGGCTTGCGCTTGCCGGCCCCGCCGCCCGCCGAGGAAGCGGTGCGCAAGATTGTGCAAGTGTTCCAAGAACTGCGCCGCGGTCAAACCGTGGACGGCAAGCAGAAGGTGAAGTCGCCTTCGGGCGTGCTGTCCACGGCCGAGGCCATCAGCCTGCTCGGCGGCAGCATGGCCCTGGCCGGTCACTTCGGCGATGGCAAGGTAGACGAACGCGACATCGCCGCCGGTCTGCACGGCGTCATCATCAAGGAGGACGAGCGCGACCTGACCGTATGGGTCGAGTATCTGGAGAATGTCATGAAGAAACGCGGAGCCGAGTGGCGCGACCTGTACGGCGCCTGCAAGGAACTCGCCGGCGGATGAATTGCCAGCCCGCCGCGCCAGCAAGGGATTCTCTCGTTGGCGCGGCGGGCTGGCCAAAATACTTAGGAGAAGCATCATGGATCCCGTGGATCAGTTGACGATGGCCGTGCAGGCAGCGCAGACGTTGCGCACGGCCGAGAATCCCGAAGCGGTGCTGCGCGGCGCTTACAGCGTGATCGAGGAGCCTGTGCCGGAAGACGCGGGCGATCCGATGGCCGTTCGCATCGCTCGCTTGATAGCGTCCGCCGGCACGCATGGCCGCGAGTTGTTCGATTATCTTGAACAGCATGCGCGCGGCCCCTTCCTGAATCGACTTCCCGGCGGTTGGGGAAAGGCTGAGGAAGGCGAGGTGGAATTGCAAGAGGATGAGGAGGCCGTTCGCTTACTTGACGTGGTGGAAGCCGATGAGGCGGAAGAGCGCGACATGTTCGACGACTTTCCAGCCTTCTCGGTCGCTCGCCGCAGTATCTCCGGCACTTTCGGCGGACGATCGGTTATCGAGCGCGACGGCAAGCGACTGACTGCGGAGGAGGCCGGCGAGATGCAAACCGGCGATAGCATCTCCTTCGAGCGCGAAGGGCTGCCGGTCAGCGTGCGCGGCTTGATCGATTATCCGCTGGAAACGCCGGTGTTATTCACCATTGAGGTTGGCGAGGAACCGTGGTCGCTATGGGACATCTGCTGCGCCTTCGCCGATCAGTACGCCAAGATTTACGAAACGCCCGAGCGCTACGGTGTCTGGGGACACGATATTACCGACCTGTGGATCGAGGGATTGATGTATTATCCCAAAGAGCGCGTCATCTACGCGCTTATGGGTTCGTGACGAGTCGAGGGGAGTCGCAAGCATGTCGAGGAAAGAATTGCTCGGCCTGGCGGACGACGTGATTTTCCCGATGGATTCCACAGCGAAACCATTGTGCCGCATCTTCGGCGTTCGCCACTTATCGCCGGCGGCAGCCCATCATCTGCATACGGTTCTCGACGATCTGCGTCCCACTGCTGTCCTCGTCGAAGGGCCGGCCGATGCCACGGAGCAAATTAAGCATCTGGTCCACAAGGACACCCGGCCGCCGCTGGCGCTGCTCGCCTACACACGCGAACGGCCGGTGCGTTCGATTCTTTATCCCCTGGCCTCGTATTCACCGGAATGGGCCGCCCTGACTTGGGGTGTCCGCAACAAGGCCGATGTGCGTTTCATCGATCTGCCCGCGTCCGTTTTTCTGCAACTGCACCATGCCGACAAGGACGAGCCGGCCACATCGGACGATCCCGTCCCGAAGAAGGGACAACAAGCCAGCGAACACACCGTCGCCTATCTCGACGATCCGTGGAGCGCCATCGCCGAACTATCGGGCGATCCCGATCACGAAACCTGGTGGGAACGCCATTTTGAACACACCACCGAACCGGCGGCGTATGTGCGGCAAATCCTTGAGTTCGGCCGCGGCCTACGTGAACTGAAGCAACTCGACGAGAAGGATGAGAATCTGGTGCGCGAGGCGTACATGCGTCGTTGCATCCGCGAGGTACTGGCGAAAGGACACAAACCCGACAAGGTGCTGGTTGTCTGCGGCGCTTTTCACGCCCCGGCCTTGATCGAGAGTTTGCCGGCGATGACCGACAAGGCGGTCAAGGAACTGCCGCGCGTGGAGGCCAGTTTGACGCTGATGCCGTACAGTTATTTCCGTCTTAGTTCCCAATCGGGCTACGGGGCCGGCAATCATGCACCAGCATATTTCCAACGTCTTTTCGATGCCCGGCGCGCGGGCGCGGGGGACGGACTCATTGCCAATTTCTTGAGTGAGTTGTGCCACGCTCTGCGTCGGGCGGGGCAGGTGCGCTCGGCGGCGGAAGTCATTGAAGCGGTTCGCCTGGCCACCAGTTTGGCGGCATTGTCCGATTCGCCCGCTCCCTGTCTGCGCGATCTGCGCGATGCCGCCGTCTGCTGCTTAGGCCGCGCCGAGCCGGACGTGGTCGCGCCCCATCTGCACGAATTGGAGGTCGGCAGCGCCGTCGGTCGGCTGCCCAAGGGCATCAGCCGCACATCAATTCAGGACGATTTTTATCTATTAGTCGAGGAGCTAAATCTTCAGAAACTTCAGACAGAAAAAGAGCAGGAGGTAACGCTCGATCTGCGCGAGAATCGTTTCGTCAAGACCAAGGACGCGGCCTTCCGCGATCTCAACCGCAGCACCTTCCTGCATCGCCTGTTGGTACTCGAAGTCCGGTTCGGTCAGAAGAAAAAGACAGAACAGGATCAGGCGACATGGAAAGAAATCTGGAAACTGCGCTGGACACCGGAGAACGAAATACAGCTCGTTGAGGGATCTCTTTTAGGCGATACCGTGGAGGTGGCCACGGCGGTTCGACTCTCGCAGCGGTTGCAAGAATGCACGCATGTAGACGAGGCCGCGAATCTGGTCAAGGACGCCGTTGAATGTCAGCTGGCCGACGCCCTGGATAACGCGCGCCGGCGCTTGCAGGCGATGGCCGTCGAGGAAAGCGGTTTCGTGCAACTGGCCCATGCCGCCGATAGTCTCGCCGAGGTCGTGCGTTATGGCTCGGTGCGCAAGATCGACCCGGAACCGCTCAAACCGCTGTTGGCGCAGCTTTTCCTGCGTGCGACGCTCTCCGTCAAGGACGCCTGTTTGTGCGACGACACCACAGCCCGCGAACAGATTCGACCGGCAATCGTGAAGCTCAACGATGTGGCCCGCGAGAACCCGGAATTAGTCGATGCTGCCCGCTGGGACAAAGAACTGGACGGCGTCGCCTCCAGCGATGCCCTTAACGCTTTTCTGTCCGGCTTCGTTCTCTCGCTGCTGCTGGCTCGCGTCGATGAGGAGCGATTATCGCGCGAAGTGGGCCGGCGGTTGTCGCCGGGCATCGCCCCGGACATCGGCGCTGCCTGGTTCGAGGGGCTGGTACAGTACAACCGCGAAGCGCTGTTCTCGCGGTTGGCGCTATGGCGGCAACTCGACGAGTATCTGCGGGCGCTGGATGATGACGGCTTTCGTCGGGCGCTGGTGCCGCTGCGACGGGCGTTCAGCGAGTTCACTCCCGGTCAGGTGCGGCGCGTGGTATCGTGCCTGGTCGAAGTATCGACGGACTCGGCCGACCAACTCAAGCAGAGCGTGGATGTGAAACTGAGCGACGAAGAAGCTCGGAAATTGCAAGAGACGCTTGGCGATCTGGATTTGGGGATTTAGAAACCCTAAATTGTTGGCCAGCCCGCAGCGCCAGCAAGGGATTCCCTCGCTGGCGCTGCGGGCTGGCCAAGACTCCTTTGCTGGCGCTGCGGGCTGGCAATTCATTGGGTTCGTGCCTCTTAAGGAAATTGGCCATGTCCACTGATCGATACACACGCTGGCGGTTGATCCTGGGCCGCGCCGCCGATCAGGATTTGTGTCGGGCCGCCGGCCGCACCGGCTTGCTTTCGGGGGACGAGGCCAATCTCGATGAGGCGCTCGGCCAAATCTATGAAAACAAAGAGGAGAGTACAACTCCCAAACAGCGTAGCGCCGGACTAGGTGCATCGGCACCGCGGTTGGCGAAATGGCTTGGCGACATCCGCGGGTATTTCAGCAAGGATGTCGTGTCCGTCATCCAGAAGGACGCCATCGAGCGTCGCGGCCTCAAACAATTGCTATTTGAGCCGGAGACGCTTGGCCAGGTGACGCCCGATGTGGGACTGGTCGGAACATTGTTGTCGCTGAAAAACATGATTCCCGACCGCGCCAAAGACGCGGCGCGCGAGGTGGTGCGCGCCGTCGTCGAGGAGATCATGAAACGACTGCGCGGCGGCATGGAACAGGCCGTGCGCGGCGCGCTCGATCGCTCACGGCATGGACCGATGCGCAGTTTGCCCAATCTCGATTGGGCGCGCACCATTCGCCGCAATCTCAAGAACTATGACCGGGAGCGCAAGGTGGTCATTCCCGAAACCTTCCACTTCTTCGCTCGGCAGCACCGGCGCAAGGAGTGGAACGTGATCGTCTGCATGGACCAATCCGGTTCGATGGCCGACTCCGTCGTCTACGGCGGCGTGACCGGGGCGATCTTCGCCAGCATGCCGGCACTGGAAACGCACGTCATCGTCTTCGACACGGAAGTGGTGGATTTGACGGAGAAATGTCACGATCCCGTGGATCTGCTGTTCGGCGTGCAACTTGGCGGCGGCACCGACATCAACCGCGCCGTCGCCTACTGTCAAAAGTTGATTCAGGATCCACGTAAAACGCTGTTCATCCTCATCACCGATCTTTTCGAGGGTGGCAACGCCCGCGAGTTGGTCCGCCGCATGGACGACCTGCACGCGGCGGGAGTGCGCGCCATCTGTTTGCTCGCTCTATCGGACAGCGGCGTGCCTTGTCACGATGAAGGCATGGCCCGACGTTTCACCGAGGTTGGCGTACCGTGTTTCGGCTGCACGCCGAAGATGCTCCCGCTGCTGCTGGAAGGCACGCTCAAGGGGCAGGATCTTTTCAAACTCGCCAAGGCGTGCGGCGTCCAGGTCAAACCCTCCTCTCAAGCGACTTAATTCATCGGAAATGCAGAGAATCGGCACCGCCTTTGCTTCTTCATTTGATGAAGCAGAGCGCGGATACCGAGTGCCGAAAGGCCGGCGCGGCCTCCTTCCGCTTGTGGTTTGCCGGCCCAGAGGAGACGAAGCATGACAAAGCAACGATCGACGGTCATCGGTGTCTTCGATAGGCGCGAACAAGGGCATCAAGCCGTTGAGGAGCTTTATCGCTCCGGCTTCGCGCACAGCGATGTAACGATGGTGATGCACCACCACGACAAGGGCACGGTTGAAGTTTCCGACATGGACGCCGCCAAGGCGGCGCAGGTGACAGGCGAGAGCAAGGCCGGCGAGGGCGCGGCCATCGGTGCAATAGCGGGTGCGCTGGGTGGCGGTGCCCTGGTTCTGGCGATGGGGCTGATCCCTGGCGTGGGACCGGTTCTCTCCCTGGGTAGCTTGGCTGTTGCGGTGTTTGGTGTTGGTGCCGCGATTGGAGCCACTGGGGGCGGAATCGTCGGCGCCCTCATCGGTCTGGACTTCCCCGAAGAGGAAGCCCGTTTCTATGAGCGAGAATTGAAGGCCGGTCGAGTTCTTGTCGGCGTTAATGCCCATGACCGTGTCACGGAGGCCGACGCGATCCTGGAGCGTTGCGGTGGCTACCACGCTCTCTCGGAGCGAGCGCTGGTTGGCGCGGACGATGTCCGGCCTGTCGTATGACGAAAACTCCGCCGACCGTTTCGATTATCTCGAACGCAAGGGCGGCACCAAGTATCACTGATTTCACAACCCGCATGTCTTTGCCAGCCCGCAGCGCCAGCAAGGGGCTTCCCTTGCTGGCGCTGCGGGCTGGCGAGGTTATCTCATCCCCCGCCGCCGGTGGTCGTGATGTCGGCCGGCTTCTCGCTGTGGAACGCATAGGTTTTCCAGCGGCGATCCAGTTCCGCGAAGCTCCAACCATAATGTCGCCGCAGCGATGCCGTATAACTATCGCGCTCGCCATCGCGCACGAAGGCGGCGAAACGTTCCGCCCCCTTCTCGTGGGTCAAAAAATCGACCAACGAAACGCTCTGCGCATAGAACGCGCCGATCGCACGCGGTTCTGGGTAATCGCGCATGCGAATCAAATCGCCCATGCGGAACAGCAGTTCATCCGCGCGCCAGCGCGGCAGATAGCGGAGGTGCATTTCGATGCGCGACGGCGTTTCGGCAAGAATGGCCATACCTTCATCGGCCCAGCGCGGCACACGCTCGCCGCCGAAATGCCCCGCGAGTATGGCATGCGTTACCTCATGCGGCAACACCCCCAGCAGCAGATCATCGCGATCGCCGTGCAGGTGAATGGTCCGGCTGAGGACGCGGCCCGCGTCAAGTTGGATGTCGGTGTGTCCGCCGGCCGTGTTGCCGGGCGCGCCGGTCGCCTGGCTGTAGGCTTCGCCGCTGGGATACAGACAAATACGACATTTCGTGTCCCAATTCGCGCCGGCGACGCCGAACCATTTGCGTTGCTGGGCCCCGCGGGTGCGTTCGGCCGTGCGCAGCACGGCCTCGGCCAGGGGGCGCAAATGCTGATGAAACAGTCGAAAATGGCTCGTTTCCGCCACGCGCCAGCCGTCCACATCTTCGTGGTGTGTCACCTGAATGACCGGCGTATCGGCGTTCGCCTTGCTCGTGGCCGCCGGCTTTTTCCGTCCGGCGTTCGAGCGTGTCGTTTGAGCGTAAAGCGAGGGAACCGAAACGAGAACGAGAACGGCGAGAAGCCATCCATCGCGACATTGCGAAGGCATGCACATTCCTTCTTGGGTTGATGGCCAGGGCAATCACAGGGTCCACCCACGCGGAACATTCGCGTTGGGGAGAGAACCTCACGGGGTTATACGCGTTGGAGATCGTCCAGCGAAGAGAGAGCTAGATGGGCAGACCTCACTAATCAAGATAACCACTGCTTCCGCTGCGGTCCAGACGAATCTCACGCCGGCCGGCAAACGCAGGCGCATCACTCCCTCAACGATTCCGGCGGGGCCACCGGCTTTTCCTCAATCGGTGATCCCACATCGATGAACACGTCGAGTTGCTGGCCGACAAAGATCGATTTGCCTTTCGTTTGTAGCGAATAAATCACTTGCAGCACCCGCGTATCGACGCGCTCGGTGTTGTCGCCGGTCAGCGACTTTTTCGGAATCACATACGGTTCGACGCGCACGAACGTCAGCGGATACTTCGTCTGCGGAGCGCCGCGGAAGCTGGCCATTGCCGTCGCGCCCGGCCGAAAACGCGGGATGTCGTGTTCGTCGATGTCCACACGCACATTCACCTTGCCCGTGATCGCCCCCAACACGACCAGCGCCGAACCCGCATTGGCCGCGACGAATTCGCCCGGCCGCACGTTCACTTGCAGAATGACGCCGTCCATCGGCGCGCGGACGATGGTCCGCTCAAGGTCGGTCTGGTCTTGCGCAATCTGAGCCTCAGCCAGCTTGATGGCCGCCCGCGCAATCTCCTTGTCCGGCTCCCATGCTCCCCGTTGGATCAAGGTGAAATCCGCCTCGGCTTGCTTGAGTTGGCACTGCGCCACCTTTTGATTCAGCCGGCGCTGTTGGTAATCTTCTTCCGATACCGACCCGGAACCGATCAGCTTGGCGGTTCGCTCGGCCAAGTCGCGCTGGAGTTCCACCGTGGCCTTGGCGACATCTCGCTTGGCCTTGCTCACGTCCGCTTCTTCGGGGCGCGGCATCTGCTCCAGCTTGGCCAACTGTGCCTTCGCCGAAATCAGGTTCGCCTGGTGAAACGCGAGCATGGCCTTCAACTGCCGATCATCGACGCGGAATAGCGGATCGCCGCACTTGACCGTCTCGCCGATCAGCGCCTCCCAGGGCAGCTTACCCGATGCGTGAGGCGCGTACACTTCTTGCACCACGCCGGGCAGAGCCGAGCCGATGGCGATGTTTTGCGAGCGTGCCTCGACGATGCCGGCACCGGCCACGGTGCGGCCAAACGGCGTCCGCGCCGGTTCCAACGGCGGCGGCGGCTTGGGCGGTTCCTGCTGCGCCTTCAGCACATGGAGGATCGCGAAGGCCAGCATGACCACCGCCAACAGCGGCAACAAATACTTGCCGAAGCGCTTTTTCATAACCCGCCTCCGATCGTTCGTGGCCGCTTGCGGCTTAGCGTACGGATCGCTAAGCCGCAAGCGGCTAGGAGCCGTGGACTATCACTTTCTCTTCCACCTTGTCGATGACGCCATCGTTCATGTGAACGATGCGATCGCCGAAGCCGAACACGCGGTTATCGTGCGTCACGACGATGACGGCCCGGCCCGGCTGCACAGCCACGCGCCGCAGCAGTTCCATCACGGTCTGCCCTGAATGCGCATCCAGCGCGGCGGTAGGTTCGTCGCACACCAGCAATTTCGGCTCATGTACCAGTGCCCGCGCGATGGCCACGCGCTGTTGCTGACCGCCGGACAGATGCGACGGCAGCGAGTTGACCTTGTCGCCCAACCCGACCGCCTCAAGAATGGCGCTCGATTTGGCCACCGCCTCGGCACGCTTGCGGCCGGCGATGATGAGCGGCACGGCCGCGTTCTCCGCCGCCGTCAACGCCGGCAAGAGGTTGTACTGCTGGAACACGAAGCCGATGTATCGGCCACGAAAACTCACAAGCTGCCGGCCCCTCATGCGGCGAAGGTTCTGCCCCAGCACCGTCACGTCGCCGGCCGTCGGATCCAACAGACCCGCGATAATCGAAATCAGCGTCGTCTTGCCGCAACCGGATGGACCGACAAGCAATGTCATCTGGCCGGGATGCACCTCCAGATCGACGCCGCGCAGAGCCAATGTGCGCGAATCGCCATCGCCAAACTCCTTGGTGACGCCCTGGCAGATCACCGCGCGATCGGCTGGCCCATCGGTTCCCATCGCTGTCCCTCTCCGGCTTGGCGTCGTCGTGATGCCTGTTAACACTCCGTTCATCCTCGAAATACGACGGCGGGTTCCAGCACCAACACCTTGTAAACGCTCACCAGGCTGGCCAGCGTGACGATGAGAGTCACGGCCGCCGCCGTTCCGGCCAACACCTGCCAGGGCATGAAAAACGCCAGCCGGCTGCCGCTCGTGGCGAATTGCCCAAACAATGCCGCCAACCCAACGCCCAAACAATAGCCGATTGTGCCGACCACGAACGCCTGCGTCAGCACCATGCCGACGATACGCAGGTTGCTCACGCCCATCGCCTTGAGCGAACCGAACTGATTGAGGTTCTCCAGCGTGAACGAGTAGAACGTCTGTCCGGCGATGGCGCAGCCGACGATAAAGCCCAGGCTGACGGTGATACCGAAGTTGACCACGATGCCCGTGCGCTTGACGAAGTACATCAGCGTGCTGTTGATGAACTGCCCGCGTGTCAGCGCCTGAAACGCTGGTCGCGGCGGATCGTCCGGGTTGGCCGGCTTCAACTGCATCCGCTCCGTAATACGCCGGCACACTTCTTCCTTCGATTCGCCTTCGCTGACGCCGACCAGCATCGCCGACATGACCTTGCGTTCTTGCGGCACATAGCCGATGGCTTCATGGTAGCGCGCATAAAAGATCGGAAATGTTTGAAATGTATCCGACGCCTTGCAAATGCCGACGACGATCGCGCGATGATCATTCATTTCCAATTCGCGGCCAACTTCCAGCGGTTCGTCGGGCCAGAGATAGCGATAGCCGTTCTCGTCGATAATCACAGCATTGGGCTGACGCAGATCGGCCAAACTGCCCAGGATAATCTCGCGCGGAGCGCCGACCAGGGTAGCATCATCCAAACCGAGTACGACGGATTGCTGATAAGAGGCTTTCTTGTCTCGTTGGCCGACGGCCAATTTGAGCCGGCCCTGCCCCTTATAGAAGGGAACAGCCCAGGCCACGCCCGGCACACCCCGCACGCGATAGAGATCGTTCTGGGTCAGCGGCTTGAACTCGTCGATAAACTGCACGTTGGGGTCCATGACCCAAATGTCCACATCGGCAATATCCTGAATGTGAGCCGTCGTGCGCAGCAACAAACCAACAGCGATCGACGCTTGCTGAGCGATCAGAAGCGCCGCGAAGGTCACGCCGGAGATGATGCCAAGATACTTCGCCCGATCTCCGGTCAGCATCTTGATGGCAATCCAACTCATATACCACTCTCGAGAATTTTCACCACGGAAAACACGGAATACACGGAAAAAGGCAAAAACCAAAAAGAATGTTTCAGGAGATAATATCTTCGCTTCTCACTCCTGTCAGAATCGTATTTGTCTCTGTCTTTTTTCCGTTTTTTCCGTGCTTTCCGTGGTGAAATGTATTTTTCATCGAAATACGGACGCCGGTTCCAGGCGCAGGACGCGGCGGAGGCTGACTATCGCCGACGCGAAGACGATTGAGGCGGCGGCGAGTCCCGTGAATATCGGGATCGGCCAAGCCATATAATCCGCCAACGGCAAACCACTGTCCTTCAGCCGCCACGCCATGATCTCGCCGAAGGCGCTCGCCATGCCCAAGCCAATCATGTAACCCAGAACGCCCACCACCAACCCCTGGATCAACACCATACGGATGATGCGTGGATTGCTTACCCCCATCGCCTTGAGCGCGCCGAATTGCTTGAGATTATCGATCGTGAACAAGTAAAACGTCTGTCCGGCAATGGCGGCGCCGATAATAAAACCCAACAATACCGTGATGCCGAAATTAATCGGGATGCCGGTGCGCTTCATGTAATAGATCATGGTCCGCTGCGAGAAATCGTTTTGCGACATGGCCATCAGCCCCGTTTGCTCCTCGATCCGTTGACAGACCTCTTCGGGCGACACCTCCGGCTCCGCCTTGGCCAGCACGAACGATAAGGATCGGCGTCCCTGCGCGGCGAAGGCCACGGCTCGGCTATACGTTGTATAAACGATCGGCAACGTCTGAAAAGTCGGCGAACTATGGCAAATGCCGACGATCTCCGCTCGGCGATCGTTCATCTCAAAGGTTCGGCCGGTCGCCAGCGGTTGGCCCGGAAACAGATAGCGATAGCCGCTCTCGTCGAGGATGACCCCGTAAGGCCGGCGCAAATCGGCCAACTCGCCGAGAACCATCTTTTGCGGCGCACCGACGAGCGTTTGATCGTCGATGCCCAGAATGATGAACTGTTTGAAATTGCCCTCTTGAAACTGTGCCAGCGCCTTGCCGTTGTAGAGTTTGACAGCCCAGGCGACGCCGGTCACGCCGCGTACTTGCAGGACGGCGTTGTCCGACAACGGCGTGATGTCGTCGATGAATTGCACGCTGGGATCCATGACCCAGATGTCCGCGCCCTGGATGTCACGAATTTGACTCGTCATATTGCGCATCAATCCGGCGAAGATGGCCATCTGCTGCGACATGAGCATGACAGCAAACGAGATACCGAAGATGATGGCGAAATACTTCGGCCGATTGCCGGTCAGCATCTTCAAGGCGATCCAGGTCATGGAACTACCTCAGAAGATTAATAACCACGAAACACACGAAATACACGAAAAAGAGACAAGATCTAAAGCAAAAAACAAGTAGATAAAAAGCAATAATCATATCTGTAAGAAGTTTATTCTATTATTGTCTCTTTTTCGTGTATTTCGTGTATTTCGTGGTTATTAAGTTCTTGTCAACGAATTCAGACTGAATTGCGTGATATGGTCGGCCAGAGTGGCCGGCTCGAAATACTTGCAATCTTTCTCACCGACGAGCAGCGTAATAACGGGTTTATGCGAGCAGTAATGGACGCATTGGCCGACGATACTGAAACCCGTCATCAATCGTTTCCAGCGCGGCGTATCCGGCGGCAGCAGTTCACGAAGAATGCCTTGCAGAATCTCACTCATCGGTTCGATGTAATCGCGCACCAGTTCCGTACAGGCTTCGCTCGGTTGCGCCATTTCGCGCATCACCAGGCGGGCATGCCAGGCCGGTTTGTTTTTGTCCAGCAATCGCCCCACGAGAAAGTGAATGAAGTCATGCAGCTTGACCGTCGGCGGCGTGGCGGATGGCCAACTGGGGCGTGTCTCTGGGCGGAAACAAACAGCCTGCTTGACGGTTTCGATGTACAGACGTTCTTTATCGCGAAAGTAGTAATTGACGGCCGCAATGTTCACCCCCGCGCGATCGATAATCTCGCGGATGGTGGCTCCTTTGAAGCCCTTTTCGGCGAAGATTTCGCCCGCTGCTTCCAGCAACCGCTCTGGGGAATTGAGAAGCGGCGCGGACGGCGGCGGTTCCTCGTGAGGGACACGAAGTTGTTCCGGTATACGCAGCGTGTTTCGGGTTCGCCGTGACATAATACATTTATATCAAACAGTTGTTTTAATGTCAAGAGCCTTGGCTCGGCAGAGCCGCGCGGCAAGCCAGCAGCGAGAGGTAGCCGTATGATGAACGGTGAAATGCTGCTGACATCGCCGCGACTCTTTCAGGAATGAACCGCCATGTTATTCCCGTCTCGCCGTGCGTTTCTCGGAGCCTCCTTCACCAGCCTGGTAACAAGTCCATTGCTGGGGGCGGACAAGAGTACCGAGACTATCAAGAAATCTTCCGACGATCCTGCCTATCAACCGAGTACCTTATTCCTCACCTGGCAGCGCGATCCCACAACGACCATGACCGTCCAGTGGATTGGCGCGACCGGCGAATCTGAGGATATGCGTGTTTCATATGCTGTGAAGGGAGCCCCCTGGCAAAGCCAGCCGGCCGTGGTCAAACCGTACCCACGGACCGACCTCAAGCTCTTCCGCGCTGAACTTACTCGCCTTTCTCCGGGCAGCGATTATCAGTTCCGTATCGGCAAACAGTCGCCCACATATCGATTTCGGACCATGCCGGCTAAAGCGACGGATACGATCCATTTTATTTCCGGTGGTGATTGCGGCGTTAACAAACACACGATTGCCAATAACATCCAGGCCGCTCGTCAAGATCCGATGTTCGCGGTTATCGGCGGCGATCTCGGCTACGACAATGGTCAGTCGGCTGCGGTTAGCCTCGCCTTTCTGCGCAATTACAGCAAGCACATGATCGGCCGTGATGGTCGGCTGATTCCGATGATCGCCTGCATCGGCAACCATGAAGTGGATGGTCGATATAACCAACCGCGTGCCAAGGCACCTTTCTTCTACGCCCTTTTCGATGGTCTCTATCCCGAAACCGGCTTCGCCACGCTCGATTTTGGCGATTACCTCAGTCTGGTGCTTCTCGACACCAACCACACCAGCCCCATCAAGGGCGCGCAGACCGATTGGCTGGAGAAGACGCTGCGAGCGCGGAAAGATCATCCGAATGTGATGGTGGTCAATCATGTGCCCGCTTATCCATCGTTCCGCAAGATGCAGGGCAAGGAGGGCAAGGCAGGTACCGGCGAAGACAATCGCAAGCACTGGGTGCCGCTGTTCGAGAAGTACCGCGTGCCGGTGGTGCTGGAACATCACGACCACACCTTCAAGCGAACCAAGCCGCTGCTGGGCGGTCTGGCCCACGACAACGGGGTGCTTTACCTTGGCGATGGCTCGTGGGGCCGGCTTCGCACGCCGCAGAAGCCGGAAAAATTGTCACACCTTGCAGTCGCCAGCCGGGATTACCATCTGTCGCTGCATCGTCTTCAGGGTGAGGAGCGTTTCCATCTCGCGCTCGACGAGCATGGCCGGGTGATGGATGTTTGTCGCACGGGACAGCGAAAGGCCGGTGCGATCCAAGTACCGTAGTGAGGCGTTAGCTCGCCTCAATCACGCGCATGCTGCGCCATTTGCCCTGATGGAAGCGAAACCAAAACGTCAGAGCCAGCAAGATGATGTAGCCGCTGGCGAACGCCCAGGCCCAGTAGAGATCCCAACCGTATTCCAGCGCCGCCCACGTCGGCACGATCATGACCGGCCACGAGAGCAGGAGAGCAGCCCAGGTGACGAAGCGCGTGTCGCCCGCGCCGCGGAGCGCGTTGGAGAAAAGCACATTCATCGTGTCGAAGAGCGAATAGACCGCCACGAAGCGGAGCAGCACCGGCACACGAGTACGAATCGGTTCCCATAGTTCGCCATCGTGTGAACCGTGGAAAAGACCGGCCAGCGTCTCTGGGAAGAGGACGTAGGCCAAAGCGCCCGCGGAAGCATACGCGAGGGCCAACTGGAGACCGCGCCAGGTGGTTCGTTCCGCCAGGTCAGGACGGTCTTCGCCCAAGCGTTGACCGACCAGCACCTCGACCGCTTGGCCAATGCCCATCATTGGGAAATACACGACCAGGTTCAGCGTGAAAGCGATGGTCGTGACAATCAGGTCCACTTCACCGAGCCGGCCAATTAGTTGCAGAAAAATGGTATAGCCCAGCACGTCCAGGGCCGCGAATACCCCATTGGGCACGCCGAACCGCATCAAGCGCCCGAACAATTCACGATCGAAGCGCCAGCCGGAGGCAGTGGCATGCGTCTTCCGATAGTGTGCTTGCAGCATCAGCAGGAGGGCGAGGATAGCGGAAGTACCCGTGCCGAGTACGGTCGCCAGACCGGCACCGACGATGCCTAGCGCGGGAAAACCCCATAGGCCGAAAATCAGCACGGCGGCTACCAGGGCGTTAACCGCCAAGCCGGTCACGTTGATGAGCAACACCGTCCGGCTGTCGCCTCGGCCGGTGAAAAAACTCGTCGCGGCAGCGCTCACCAGCGTCGGCAGGGCCGACATGCACAGGCAGCGAAAATAGGCCGTTTCCAGCCCTTGAAGTTCCGTCGCGTGACCGCACAGCGCCACGATCCACCCGGCCAGCGGTTGCAGGATCTGAAACGCTACGCCGACGACGAGACTGAACCAGATGGCCTGCCAAACCACCGGGCCAACCCGTTCGGGCCGGCCGGCGCCGGTGTACTGCGCGACGAAGGTTGTCGCATAGTTGGCGGTGAACTGGAAGAGGATGAGGAAGGCCCAGAAGAGCATGGCGGACGAGAAGCCGGCCGCGAGCGAAGCGAGGCTCGCTCGACTCAGCAAAATGCGATCGAGGATAATCTGCACCATCCAGATGCTGTTGCTGAGGATCAGCGGCCAAGCGAGGCGGAGTAATTCGCGTGTGCTGCCCGGCGCAGTCAGAGAAGGTTCGATTGATCGTTCCATACTTACTCCCTGGGCGGAGATTATCTATCAGGAGCCGCCAGGGCTATTCAAGGTTCGGGGAATGTGCAAGAGGTGTGGTAGACGAGACGCATCACGACGGAGGAGCCGCCTTCTGCCGGAATTGAGCGACGAAGGCCGTATGCTCGGGACTGGCCAATCCCTGTTGCACGGTTTGCAGGACGCCGGCCAGATCGAAACGCAGAAGGGCATCCGGGGCCAGCCATAAGCCGGGGAACTGCTTGCTTTGAAGCAAACCTGCCGAAGTCGGTTGCAGTGGCTCGTACTGCCCCTGATGAAGCACGAACCAATCGATGGCTTGATCGTCCACGCGCCAGATGATGTATTCACGAATGCTATTGCGTCGATAGACGCGCAATTTGGTGTTACGGGCGATGCTGACGGTACTGGCGGCGACCTCCACAACCAATTCGGGACCGCCTACAAGGTAACCCTCCTCATCGATCCTTGCTTGACCGCCAAGGGCAGGTTCGACGATCATCATCGCATCAGGTTGCGGTTCGTTCTCCAGGTCGAGACGGATGGTTGAATTGTCGCCAACGCGAACTCCAGGGGTGGCTGCCCGATAGACTCCCAACCAAGTGATGAGATCCGCATGGGGGCTGCCATATTGCTCGAAACGAACTGGCGAAGGCATGTAGACGACTCCTTCAATAAGTTCCGCTTTTTTCACCCCCGGCATGGCCTCATAGCGACGCTCGAACTCATGCCGTGTCAGGTGGTCGCCTGGTTCGAGTGGTGGGATACGCGGCACTCGGTGGGAAATTACTGAAACCGTCATCTCGCCTTGAAGTTGTTCCTGTTGAGTTTGCATCGAACATCATCCTCTTCACGAGATAGTTACTTCCTTCTATTCTCCCGAACGGCCCGCGTCGATACAAGATGCCTTGAATGAATCCGTGTCGTGGGGGCACTGGCATGGCTGGCGTTATGGTAGTGTGGTACAACCGAGGACAGTATTGAGCCTACTTTCGCATCCGTCGAGGAGAACCGAACCGATGAGGTGTTTGTCGTCGCTGCTCGCGTTGGCCTGTCTGTTGATGTTCGCGCAGTCCAGCCGAGCGCTGGGACCGGAAGACGTTTATCTGCTGGTCAACAAGAATGTTCCCGCATCGCGGACCATCGCGGAACACTACTGTGAAAAACGCGGGGTGCCGCGCGATCACATCCTCTCATTCGATCTGCCGGCCACCGAGGACGTCAGTCGCGTCGTCTACGAAGACCGATTGGCCGCTCCTCTGCGGAAGCAACTCAAGGATCGTCGCGACAAGATCAAGGTGCTGCTGAGCATTTACGGCATTCCGCTGCGTGTCGGCCCCGCCAGTCCGAACGTCGAAGAAAAGGCCGAACTCGATAAGGTGCGCAAAGAAATCGAGCCGTTGCGCAAGCAACATCGCGAATTGCAAGAGACGATCAAGGGGTTGGCGGATAAGATTAAGAAAGATCCAAAAAGTCCGGATAAACAAGAATTGGAGACGCGCAAGAAAGAACGAAGCACGCGAGAGGCAAAGCTGCAAGCGCTCGATCAGCGTGTTCGTTGGCTGTCGCACTCGGAGAGCCAGGCCGCCGTGGACAGCGAGTTGGCGCTGCTCTGGCACACCGGCTTCGACCTGCGCCGCTGGCAACTCAATTTACTCTACTGGCAGGTTCCCGAAGAAGCCCGCAAGGGTAAGCCGCCCGTTATCATGACGGCGCGGCTGGATGGGCCGAGTGCGGAGTTGGTGAACAAACTCGTGGACAAGGCGATGGAAGTCGAAGCGAAGGGGTTGCGCGGCAAAGTGTACGTGGACGCCAAGGGAAACCGATACGATCCCAAGCAGGATGGCGGTTTCGGCTACGGAGGTTACGATGAATCGCTGCGCGAGATGGCGAAATTGCTGGAAAAAGAAGCGAAGTTAACGGTGACGCTCGATGACAAGCCGGAACTGTTCGCCGTCGGCTATTGCACCGATTGCGCTCTCTATTGTGGCTGGTACTCGCATGCGAAGTTCGTGGATTGCTGTCGCTTCGTGCCGGGAGCGGTGGCCTATCACATTGCCAGTTCCGAGGCCGTCTCGCTGCGTAATGCGAAAGCTACCTACTGGTGCAAAAACCAGCTGGAGAAGGGGGCCATCGCCACACTGGGACCGGTGGCGGAACCGTACACACTTGGTTTCCCCAAGCCGGCGGAGTTCTTCGGTTTCCTGGTGACGGGGCACTACACCCTCGTCGAGTGCTACTGGCGAACCGAGATGATGGCCAGTTGGATGACTGTATTGGTCGGCGATCCGCTGTACAATCCCTATGCGAAAAATCCCCGCCTGAAACCGGAGCAGGTGAAATCGAGCCCCGCTGGGGCGACATTCAAGGTTATAAGAGGCGGCAAATAGAGGAATATAGAAGGAGGCCGCTTGTGGCTTAGAGGCACTACCACAATGGCGAGCCTCCCGCGTAAGCGGGGGGAGTTGCATGCTCCCCCCGCTTACGCGGGAGGCTCGCTCAAACGTCAGAGCTTCATAAAGTTAGTGCCTCTTAGCATGTACCGATGCTAAGCCGCAAGCGGCTCGTTTAGAGCGTCGAATCGCCTTTGCTCAGAATGCGCACACGGAAGCCAAGCGCTTGGCTGGCGGCCACCATCTCGCCGAAGATGTCGCCATAAGCCACGGCAATATGATTGCTCATGTAGTGGGCCATGATCGTCGCCATTGAGCAACCGAGGTCAGCGGCCATGAACGGCCATTGTCGCGTCGTGCCCTCCCACCACGCGTCACGCACCTTCGGCGGCAACTTGACAACTTCACCGCGGCCAACATCCATCCACAGCACGTCATTCTTGATGTAGGCGCGCGCCCAGGTCATAGACCCAGGCAGGCTCTCGCCGGCGAAGGTGCCGCCGGGGATGGGGAAATAGCCGGCTGGCTGGCGATAACTATGCACGCCGCGCAGCGTGTCCGGCTCATGGTTGAAGGCAAAAGCGCCGCAACTGCCGGAATTGAGCAATACCCACAGCCAACGGCCCTCGTGTTCGCCGCCCCAACGCACATCGTGAAACATCACCGCTTGATGTAGTCCCTTAGCCTTCAGCAGACGCTTCATGATCTCCATCGGCACGAGATTGCCCTGATCGGCTTCCGTGCTGGTGATGACCAGATCGCCATTGGACTCTGGACGGCAGACCGAGTTGAGCAACCCCTCGCAGAAGTCGCTTGGCGGCAGAACCGGCAACAATCCAAGTTGATACTGCCAGCCCAAACAGTCCGCCTTGAACTCGGCGAGCAAATCGAGGACGGCCAAATACATGCCCAATTGTTTGCGCGTCGATTCTTCGGTGAAATCTTCAGCGTCTTTCGCGCCCCAGTGGAACGTCACCCCCTTATCCTGCACGAAACGGAAGGCTTCTTCCACACGCTGGGGCGACACCTTCTTCATTCGTTCCGGCAACCAAGCTTGATCGATCTTGTGTTCGGTGAAGCCATGTTTAACCAGCAAGCGAGGTCCGAAATATCCGTTAATCATGCCCATGGACGTATCGCCGAGCATCAGCGCGAGAATGCGTTGTCGTCGAATGGCATCGACCACCTTCTCGGCCAGCGTTACCGCCTCCGCGCTTACCGGGCCGGAATCGTGCAATTCCTTGTCGTCGTAGTGAATGCGGCCGGTCGAACACCACTCGTCGAGGCGTTCCATGAAGGCGGCATCCTTCGTCCAGTCCGGCGCGTCGGTCCAGATGCGGCTGGAGACGCGATTGATGCTGGTCAAACAGGCGCCGGGATTGAGCAGCGCGACGAGGCCGGGCCAGGTGCCTGAGAAGTTGCTGGCCAAAAGCAGTGGATTGTCCTTGCCAGCCACGCCGTCGCAGGTGTGGGGACCATACGCCCAGTGAACGAAGACGCCGATAAGCGGATCATCGAGCGGACCGAGTTTGCCAATGGATTCATCCGGGCGTGTCAGATAGCCCGGTACGACGTAAGGTGTGCGACCAAGTTTACGGAGTGCTTGCTGGAGTTGCTCGGTCGCCTCGTTCGCTTGGGGCCGCGCCCATTCGTTGGGTTGAGCGCGATAGTCGCCGGGCCAGAAAATGCCGACCTTCTTCACGGGAACCTCCTGCGGATGGCTCAATGGTGCGGCCATTCTTGCAAGAGAGAGCGGCGAAGGCAAGGTCTCGATCAACCGCTTGCGGCTTGGCACTAAACCGCAAGCGGTTCCGATCGTTGCTCAACGCTTGTGATGTGAGGAAGATTTATGGGCCGGCGCATGTGAATGTCCTGACGAATGGGGATGACTCGCCGCATGCTTGTGCGCCGGTGGATGCTTCGTCTGCGGCACAGTGTGCTTGGGCGCGGACGCCTTTTTCTTCACGATATGCTTGACCTCATGCTTTACCGGCTTCGCCGCGACATGATGCGCGACGGCATGGCGATGGACCTGCCGGGCGACGCGGCCCTCAATGAGGGTATGCCGTACCGGACGGTGGATGGCCAATCGCGTCACACTCGGTCGATTGACGCGGAAGTTTTGTCGATGGCCATGACGAGCCAGCACACGGCTGCCGACAAGCGAATGCCGCCGATAGGAGCTGTTACGATGACCGTAGGAAGACCTGTTGCCGAAATAACGACGGTTGCCGAAGCGATTCGAGCGATTCGGCAGGATCACGACCTCGCGGGCGGCGCGTCGTTGGCCGGAACCAGGAAGGATGCGAACGCGCTCGCCGGTGCGGATGGCGTGGAACGTGGTGCGTGTCGCTCCCGATCCGCGATTGCCGCCTTGCCGCAGCCTCTCGAAGCGCGTGGACGAATTGACCGCGAACGTCGTTCCCTGCCCGCTGCGCCGCAAGCGATTCCGCCCGGATAACGCGGCGGCCGCCGTCGTACCAGTTCGGCCGTAGCGATGATGGTGGCTGCGGCGAACCTTGATCCACCCCGCGCCGCGGCGCGAACGATCGTGGTGGACCTGGACGACGATGCCCTCAATGGCGTACCGAGAGTTGCGGCCGCGTGCCGTCAGCGAACGGTTGGGCGCGGCGGAGACGGCGACGGTCAGGGCAAAAACCAATCCCACAGCCAAAGAAGTGCGGAGGATAAACATGACCCCTCCCTTCTGGAGGAAGCTGGAACGTGGACGAAGACAAAGCGCGGCAAGGAGGAGGGAACGTCGCTGTCAAGTTGAGGATAGCGGCACCCAATCTCCATCTCATTCAACCCCGTGTTGGCGATGAAGTTTCGCCTCCGCTGGGAGGATGTTTTCACAGCGGAGGCGAAAGTTGTCTTATTTCTTCTTACCGGACGAGAGAATCGTCACGGACACCGCGACATCGCCTGTTGCCTGAATCCTCACATGGCTGCCCTTCTGGACATCGCCAAAAACGGCCACCGTCTGCTCACCCTTTCCTTTTTGGCCCTTGACCTTCTTGACGGTCTGGAATGTTGTGCTGTTTGTTACCTTGAAAGTCTTCTCGATGGCCGGCGCGTCCTTGTTCTTCTTGCCCTGGCGAACTTGAATGGCAATCGTCCCGCCGTCCTTGTTGACCGCCGTCACGACGCCAGCCGTGGCCCCGCCCTTCTTTTGACCTTTCGGCTTGGCCGCCTCGGCAGCGACCGTCCAACCAATCAGCAGAGCCAACGCCAACCCCAGGTGCAGCATGCGCATGACAAAACTCCTCGCTTGGGAAATGGATGGAGGCGGAACACGTCCGAACCAACCATCAGGGAATGCCTGTATGGTCATTGAACCGACGTCCCGCGAAAAAGTTTCGACGCGAATTGCACGATCCGCATTCTCTCTTGCGGAACCCGCATCCGGGAATCCGTCGCCTGGGGGTTGGCGAAGCCGCCCTGGTCTGTCACAATAGCTGTTTATGATGATCCTGTGTGCGCCGGCCCCACGTCGCCAACACCGATCGCAGAGGAGAGCGCCGTGACTGTACCCGTGGTGGCCATCGTCGGCCGTCCCAATGTGGGCAAATCCTCCCTATTTAACTGGCTGGCCGGGCGGCGCATCGCCATCGTCGATCCGACGGCCGGCGTCACCCGCGACCGCGTTTCCACGCTCCTCAAAGTCGGCTCGCGCTACGCCGAGTTGGTGGACACCGGCGGCATGGGCGTCGCCGATGTGGATAATTTGACGGAACAGATCGAACGACAGATCGCGGCAGCCATCGATCAGGCGCATGTGATCCTCTTCGTCGTCGATGGTCGAGCCGGCATCATGGGGTTGGATGAGGAGGTAGCGCGCCGTTTGCGCTACGTCAATAAGCCGATCATCTGCGTGGCCAACAAGTGCGATACCGAGGCGATCGACCCGCAGGCGTCCGAGTTCTACAAGCTCGCCCAGGGCAAACTCGTCTGCGTCAGCGCGCAGCAGAATCGCGGCCGGGCGGAATTGCTCGCCCTCATCCAGCAACGTCTGCCGGCCAAGGAAGCGCTGGAAGCGGAGCCGAAGGATGTGGCCTTGAAGTTGGCCATCGTCGGCCGGCGCAATACCGGCAAGAGTACGTTCATCAACAGCCTGGCCGAGAGCGAGCGCGTCATCGTCAGCGAAGTACCCGGCACGACGCGCGACAGCATTGATGTTCGCTTCGAGCGTGACGGTTTGACGTTCCTCGCCATCGACACGGCCGGCGTGCGCAAGAAGAAGAGCATTCAAAACGACATTGAGTTTTACAGCCTGGCCCGCGCCGAGCGCTCGATCCGCCGAGCGGACGTGGTGCTGATGTTCTTCGATCCGCGTGTGCGCATCAGCAAGGTGGACAAGCAGCTGGCCGACTATGTGCTGGAGCAGCATAAGCCGGCCATCTTCGTCATCAACAAATGGGATCTGATGGTGCCCATGCCGACGGGCAAGATGGGACATTACATCCGCTCGACGTTTCCGAGCCTCGATTTCGTGCCGATTGCCTTCATCACGGCAACCGTCGGCAAGAATGTGCATGCGTTGTTGAACCTGGCACAGCATCTTCACAAGCAGGCCAGCGCGCGCGTCGGCACCGGCGACCTCAATCGCGCTTTGCGCGAGGCGCTGGCCGCTTCGCCGCCGCCCATGCGTCAAAACCGCCGACCGAAAATCTACTACGCCACGCAGGTCAGCACCAATCCGCCGACCATCGTGCTGTTCACCAACGGGCCGGAACTGTTCGACAATACGTATCAGCGTTTCCTCATCAAGACGATCCGCGATCAATTGCACTTCAACGACGTGCCGATCAAGTTGTACTTGCGCCGCAAGCAGCGTGAGGATGCGTCGTCGCCGGAGCTGGTGGACGAAACGCCGGCCGTGGAAGCGACGCCGGCACCGAAGCGCCGCAAGAAGAAAGAGCATCCCGGCAAGCCGGCCGTGGATGTGTCCGGGCTGCCCTTCTCGACCACGATGGGCGAGGAAGAGCATGCTCAGCCGAATAATCCCTATGAATCGGAGTTGTGGAAGGATATTTAGCAAGGAGGCGAGGATGAAGTTGCGAACAAGCCTGGTCGCTCTGAGCGTATTCGCGCTGGCGGCCGCGTCCGCTGCCGAGCGCGACGAAACATGGATCAAGCAGCGCGTCGAGCAAATCAAGGACAGCGACACCAACGCCTGGCGCAAGATCCCCTGGACCGCTTCGCTGCTGGCGGCGCGACGTGCCAGCGAACGCGAGAAACAGCCGCTTTTCTTGTTCACCCACGACGGCAATATCGAAACGGGCCGTTGCTGAAACGGCGCACGCGATATGAGAGTGAGTTCACTCTCCGACGCGCGCGTGATCGGCCTGCTCACGAAGTATTTCGTGCCTGCCTGGGTATCCCGTGACGCTTACCAACTTGAGCCGCGCAGCGAGGCGGAGCGCGCGGAGTTGGAACGCATCGACCACGAGCGCAGCAAGCGGAAATTGGAGGGCGGCACGGTATGCGTGTTCGTCCTCGATGCCGACGGCGGCGTGCTGGCGACGCAGCGCGTGCAGCGGGCGTACAAACCTGAGAACCTGATACCGTTTTTGGAAAAGATCATCGCGGATAAGCACCTGAAGCCGCGCGCTGCGGAGTCCATCCGCGCCAGCACCGCCGTGCCGGCGATGGTCAAACCGAAGACGGAAGACGGTCGATTCGTTCACGTCTGGACGCGCTGCGATCAAGCGGGAACCAACCGTGGCTTGAGTCAGGATCGCGTCGAGTTGACGGCGGCAGAATGCCAAGCGTTCATGCCGGCCGCCGGCGCTCGGCCGGGAGATTCGTGGAAACTACCGGACGCGATTGCCCGCAAGCTATTCCAGTATTGCTATCCGCCGTTACCACACTGGAAGGCGGCGGACTGCAAGGTGCTGGCCGGGACGTTGAAGGCCACGCTCATCGCGGCATCCGCGGAAGAAACGCGGATCAAACTGGAAGGCGAGATGAAGCTGAGTTTCCCGCACACCGGCAAGCCGACGGATGGCCGCATCACCGCTCAGTTTGTGGGCAGTGCGCACGCGGACGCGCGAAAGCACACGCTTACCTCGTTGATGCTTGTGTCCGCACAGGCGGAACACGTTTGGTTTTGGCAGGGCAAGCCGCAGCCGATCAAGATGCGAATCGCTCTGGAACTGGAACCGTAATGGGTTTCCGTTGCGGTCAGCGACCCAGACGTTTCAGCGCCGCTTGCGCCGTCGTCGTGGTCAACCTTGTGGTAGCTCGCCTGTGTTCGGCAAGGCCGAGTAGTTGCGAGCGCCCATGAGCGGGAAAGCTCGTGTCTCACATGGCCTTCTAACGAATGGAAACCGCTAACTTCTTTGCCTTCTTCAAGGGATGTTCGCCGGTATAATTTTCGCCCATGAACACGCCCTTGATCTTGGCTCCGCGATGGTTCGGATCGAGGGACTTTTCCCATGCAACCAAGACGCGAAAAGCCTCCCCGGCGTTTCCTGTAATGGCATCGGCACCTCCGACGATGTGATGACCGAAATAATCCGGGCTGAACGGAATAACCGCGTTGTCATCATCAACAAAAACATGCTTTAGTCTTCTACCTCCAGACTGAGGCTGGACGTTGAGCAGGTCGTTGCGCAGTTGATGCAAGACAGCCGGGTCTGTTACATCCGCCTCAAACTCCAACAGGTAGATGATTTCAGTGCAGCAGTAGATGCGCCCCTTTTGATTCTGATAGTCCTTGTTCTCTCGCTCCGTCAGTATCATGGACAGTCGTTTCATCCTCAGACCGGGAATCCGGCAAATCCCCATGATGCCCGAGTCTTTGTCCAGCGTGCCGTTGTTGAGTACGTCGGACACGTCAGGCAGAGGTTCACCTTGAATCCCGGTTGGTTCGGTCATGGTCCGTCTCTTGATTTCGAGTCGTCGTTGCTTGCGCTTGGATATGATGGTTAGCACTTCTTCGATGATCTCTCCCTTGAACCACTCGCCCTCCATCCTGAAAGCGGCAAACTTGCTGTGGAATGTTACTTCGTCAACTTCCGTGCCGGGCACGGCTCCGAGAAGAATTAGCTTGTGCGGATTGCCTGTTTGCAGACCGCCGATCCGTTTTTGCGGTCTTTTGGAATAGCCGATTTTGATTGCTTGGCTTACGGTGTCCTTGATGAAGTAGATCATGACACCTCTCCCATGCCGATGTGCCTCAATGCCCTCCTGCTATTTCAGCGGCTCCATCCACCGAACAACGCTTCTCGGCGTTCAAGCGGATACATAACGGTTTTTGGCGGGCCTTCTTCCGAGCAAAGACCCACCGTATTCTACGGCCCCGCTTGGGGTTAGTCCACGAAAATGGAGTGACGAACGTGGGGTTTTCGTCCTTGTGGTCGCATAGTCTCCAATCCGTTTGAGAACAACAACCAAAATCCACGCTCGAAGCACTATCTTGAAGCATGGAGGCCACCGCGCGAGACCGCCTCGCAAGTCACAAGTGGCACCGCCACCTCTGCGAGGTCGCACCGTGCCGCATAGAGGCGTCCGAGGGAGCGGCGCATGCACGATTTCGGCGATTGTTATTGCCCCAGGCGTTTCAGTGCCGCTTGCGCCGTCGTGGTGGTCCGCGCTACCGGCGCACCGCCGGCCAGCGCTTTGAGCATCCGACGCGCCTCGGCTGTGCCCTGCCGTTCCAGCACATCGATCGCGCGCCCAATCCGTAGTTCCTCGGCCGACAGTGTCTTTGTCTCGGCACGCTTCACCAGTTCGTCCAAGCGTTTGCGCATCTCCAGCGATGGCTTGCTCGCCAACGCTTTGCGCATCGCCGGCAACGCGAGTGCGCCCAGTTCGGCCAGCGCCTTCGTGGCTGCTTCACGCACGGTGAATTGATCGCTGTCCAGTTCGGCGATGAGTTTCACCAGGCGTTCGTTAGCCACCGGCTCGACGGGATGGAGTTTGCGGCGAAGGAAATCGGTTGCGCCGTCGGCTTCGCTCAGCGCCCAGATGGCGCGATAGGCTTGCGCCGGCTCGCCGGCGAGCGCCAACCACAGCGCATCGAGCGATAGCTTTGTCTTTTGCTCCCTCGGCGGCCGCAGCGACCACAGATACGCCTGCGCATCTTCGCCGCACGAAAGAACGGTTCGGCTGTCCACACCAAACGCGACGTGCTTGACATCGCCGGCGTGCCCATTGAGCCGTAGCACTTCCTGCTGCGTGGCGACCTCCCACAACCGCACGCTGCCATCGTTTCCGCATGTGCTGAGCCATCTGCCATCGGGAGAGAACGCCAGACCATGCACCCCGCCTTCACCCGCCCGACGAGCATGTCGGAGGACCATCTCGGGGGCACCCTTCAGTTGATCGGCGGCCTGGAAGTGCTTGATCTCCGCGCCGGTACGTGCATCGCACAGAAAAACGCCATTCACACCCAGCGCGAGACGCTGTCCGTCCGGCGAAATGGCCAGCGCGGGAGCGTTGCCCAGCCCTTCCGAGATATGGGTGTTTTGCCACAGCTTGGCCCGAGGCTTACCGCTGGACGCATCCAGCAGAGTCAGATAAGGACCGACGTGTACCGTCGCCAAGGTTTTCCCGTCCGGCGAGAAGACGGCGGTGCCAAATGTCGCACGCCAACGCACCTCGCCGGAGGCCGGTTCCCACAGGCGCGCATGATAGCGGCCGTCCACGATCAGAAGCCGGCGTCCGTCCGGACTGAACCGCATGTTCCAAACATGCGCGAGATGGTGTTCCTTGCCGCAGTGGAGGACACGCTGCTCCTCGCCTGCTGGAAGGGTCCAGAAATGGACCGTATCGTCCGCCTGTGCCGCAGCCAGCAATTGGCCGTTGGCGGTGAGGGCCAGTTTCGTTATCGCGGGGCCTTCCCGCTGGAGGACGCGGAGAGCGCGGCCGTGTCGCGCGTCCCACAGTTCCAGACGGCCCCGAGCATCGCCGACGACTACGCAGCGGCCGTCCGGCGAATAGACCGCGTGAGTTCGGCCCATGTAGCCGGGCGACTCGGACAGTTGCCGTCCCGTTCGGCTCTCCCAGCGGCGGATCAAACCATCGGCGCCCGTCGTGACGATGGTTCGACCATCCGGCAGCGTGTGGACGCCGGCGACCGCGCCGAAGTGTTTTGTCAGCGACGGCAATTCTTTCCGCGCGGCGACATCCCAGCGATGGACCCCACCGCTTGCGGTTCCCAGTAGCAACGTCTGGCTATCGGCGAACGAAAGTTGGTATTCCCAGTAGTTTCCGCCGGAAAGAGGACGCTTCGCCGAATCGGGCAGGGGAACCGAGAAGCGCAGTTTGCCGCCGGGGAAATCGCGGACTTGGACCTCCTTGTTTTGATGGACAACGGCCAGCGTCTTGCCATCGGGCGCGAACGCCACGCCGTTCTGAATGCCGTTGTGCGCGGCCGCCACCTTCAACCCGCCCGTCTTCGCGCCTGTTCGGACATCAATGAAACCCAGTGTCCGGTTGTCTTCAAAGCGGACGCAGGTTCGAGCATCGGGGGATAAAAGAAAAGCGTTCTCGATGGCTGTCGAGCGGGTTTCCTTCTTCGTCTGCAGATCCCAGAAGACTACCCGGCCCCGCACATCGAGGATGAATTTCTTTCCGTTGGAGGTGAACTGACAAAGCGTGTGATGTCTCCCGTTGCCGACAAATTCGGCGATCTGCTCGCCGCTCTTTACATCCCAGACGCAGGCGAAGTCGCTGGACTGAACGTAGCCAAGATGCCGACCGTCCGGCGAAAAAGTGATGCCTGGATTGGTGAAGCACCAGTGATGATCGGTGAGGAAACGGCGCACGGATTTTCCGGCCGCCAGATCCCACAGGACGACCGAGCGTCCCGAAGTGGTGGCCAAGAGTTTGCCATCGGGCGATAGGGCCGAAGCGCGAATGGTGGGACCGTGTCGCATCCGCACGCTGCCGAAGCGGAACAAGACGCCGGCCGGCAATGGATCGCCGTAACGATCGACGCGGGCTGGCTTCGCCTTGTCCGCGGCGGGTATTGCAGCCGCCTTTGGAGGAGCGGGCGAAGCCACGGGCGACATGAGCGAGGCGGGGATGAGCAGTCTCATCCCCGTGACGAGCAGCCCCGCCAACAACATGACCGCCGCGATTTTCAATTTGCTCACGAACATGCTCCGCAACACTCCTTCCGTCAGCGCGGCAACCGTGGCCGAGACTGCCGTTTGGCCCGCCGCGATCGATGTCGCTGCTTTGACGATGCCATTCACCAGCGCGGCCGGCGCAGCTGCGGAGGTGGCTTGTTCGCACAGTGTCGTAATGAGAATCGCGCCGGAGAGATCGATGCCGCGACGGATCAACCGCGTGCGCAGCAAGGTGCGCGCTCGCGTCAGACGAGCCGACAGCGTGCCCACCGGCAGATTGAGCAGGCGAGCGGCTTCCTGATACGTCTTGCCCTCCAGGTAGCAAAGCACCACCAAGACGCGATACTGCTTGGGCAGCCGGCTCACTTCCTCATCAAGCACCGCCGCAAGATCGCGCCGTATCGCGTCGGCGACGGGATTCTGCTGCGATTCCCTAGCGGCGAGATCGAGGTTAACCTTCGCTCGCTTGGCCGCGGCTTTACGGGCGCGCAGGGCGATGTGATAGGCCACCGTGTACAGCCAACCGGCCACGGCTTCGCGCCGGCCGACCGAACCGGCTTTGCGCGCCAACGCCAGGAAAGAAGCCTGAAAAGCATCCTCGGCATCGTGCGTATCGCGCAGCACACGACGGCAAACGCCCAGCACCATCCGCTGATGCCGCCACACCAGCAATTCAAAAGCGACCTCATCCCGCTGGTGGACGAAGCGTTCCAGCAATTCGGCGTCGCTGATGCCAGGGGCGTCGGATGGAGTGACGATCTTCCGTAGATGCCGCAGAAGCGGCCCCAGTGATGTCGGCGCCATCGCGGCTCCTCCAAGACGAATGACTTACAGGCACGAACAGAATGACATACTAGCCCGGAGCGCCAGCGACGGGGCAGCACAACCCGTCGCTAGCGCTCCGGGCTAGTCATCAACAAATTAGTGCCTCTTACCTTAGTAGAGTCCTTTCAGGCTACAGCGCATGCTCAATTTTCTGAATTGGTCAAACAGACATGTCAGCGCAAAAAAAAATCCGGCGCTCTCTTGCGAGAGCGCCGGAGCACCAAGCATACTTACGGGTCCCGTCCATCCCTTCGGTAGCCTGGCAGCCTTAAACCGTCCCCCCTCGGACGGTCAAGAGCCCATAGCTTTGCGTCCCCGCCTCACGACGGGTTTGCCTTTTTCGAGGACGGTCTAAAGTCACCGCCACTCGTTTGGGTGCGGCGGCCGATTCGTTGTCTCGACTCGCCGCACACCGGAATAGTAGAACGCATTTTCCGATTGTGCAAACGAGACACGATTTTTTTTCTTTTCAGTCCGTGCAACCACGGGTTTACGTTTCGCGCGTAGCTTGGCGTTTCGCGCGAAACGCCAAGCTACGCTCCCCTACATCACTTCATGCAGCACGGGGCTATCGATGACGTGCTGCGGCCGGCCGGTCGGATCGTTGATGGTCGCCGTGTCGGGATTGATGCCGAGATTGCGATAAAGAGTGGCGAAAATCTCGCCGAAGGTCACGGGCCGATTGCTGGCATGTTCGCCGAGGCGATTGGTCGCGCCGATGACCTGACCCGTTTTCATGCCACCGCCGGCCATCAGAGCGCAGCTGACTTGCGGCCAATGATCGCGGCCGGCTCCCTTGTTGATGCGCGGCGTGCGGCCGAACTCACCCCAGGCGATGACCGTCACGTCGTCGAGCATACCGCGAACCTCCAGATCGTCGATCAAGGCGGTGAACCCTTGATCGAGCTTGGCCCCGTGATCGCGCACCAGATCGAAGTTCTTGCCGTGGCTGTCCCAGCGGCCATAGGACAGCGTCACGACGCGCACGCCAGCCTCGACCAACCGGCGTGCCATAAGCAGTTGATCGTTCACCGTCGGCGCGCCGTCATACTGATACTTGTAGGGTTTGCCGTCGCCGTAGCGCTCGCGCACCTTGGCGCTCTCCTTCGAGAGATCCAGCGCCTCGACGAGTCGGCTGGAGGTCAGCACGCCGAGGGCGCGTTCGGTGAGGGCGTCGAAGGTCTTGAATGTACCGCTGCTATCGAGTTCGCTGCGGAGGCCGTCGAAGCTGGACAGCAGACGGCGACGATTGGCCAGCGTTTCGATGGACGTGCCGTGGAGCGTCAGGTTGGCCATGCCGGGACCATCCGGTTTGAAGGCGGCGTAGGATGCGCCGAGGAAACCAGGACCGCCCGCATCGGACCACGGCATATGCCCCGTGCGCGCGGCCAGTCCGACGAACGGCGGCACCGAGGGATCGACTGGTCCTTGCATCTTGGCGGCGACGGCGCCGATACTCGGTCGGCCCCCCATCGCCCGCATGCTGGCGTGCGGCCAACCGGACACGCACTGGTAGGCGTCGTGTCCGCCGCTGGCACCGACCAAGGAGCGGATGACAACGCACTTGTCCATGCGCGCGGCGATTCGCGGGAAGACCTCGCCAATCTGGATGCCGGGCACTTTGGTGGCGATCGGCTTGAACTCGCCGCGAATCTCGGCGGGGGCTTCGGTCTTGATGTCCCACATGTCCTGATGAGGTGGTCCACCACCGAGGAAGATGTTGATGACGGCCTTGTGCCGGTTGCTCGTTGTGCCCGCACGCGCTTCGGCGCGCAGGATGTCCGTCAAGGATAGAGCGGTTGCTCCGAAGGTGAAGGCACCGATTTGCATGAAATCACGGCGTGTCAGACCGTCGCAGAATCGCTGTTTCTGGCCGAGGATTGTTAACATGGACCAGTCCTTTCAATCGAGGCGGGAGGCAAGCCATTCGTTCGCGCTCACTCCGTTTAGTGAGCCAGGGTGGGTGGAATCGCAAGACGCCCCGGAGAGAGGCGTCCTCTTCGTACAACCCTAAACGGCTGAGGTAGGTGTGTCAAGAAGGAAGAGATCGCGTTTGGATGCCTGGACGCCGCCTGTGCCGATTCGGGCGAGCGGGGGGTGCCCCATCCGAACGCTCGCCATTTACTCCAGGCGAAACTTTCCTTTGTCGAGGACGATCGCGCGTTTGCCTTTGTAGCGGTCGTAGACCGTTTGCATCTCCGCGATGTCGTCGAACCAGCCGACGATGTACGCCGCTCCGAACGTGTCGCCGGCCTTCACCTTCTTGCCGTGCAACTCCTCAATGAAGCAGATGTAGCCGCGCTGATGGCACCACGCTTCCGACACCTCGGCCGGATCGAGCGTCATCCCCGCCAGCCACGGACCGGGTTTGCCATCGCGTTTCACCTGATAGGCCCGGATCATTCGCTCGGGAACCTTGCCGTCCTTCCGCTGATACAAATACTTCGCATCGGGACCGAAATCGTCCTTGAACGCCGTTGCGGGCAGTGGTTTGCCAAGGTAGCTCAAATAGATTTGCTTGAAGTTATCGCCGTTCTTGTGGCGGATATGACCTGGCATGTCAATGCGATAAAAAAGATCGTCTACGTCATTGACACTGGTGATTCGCTCGCACGACAGGAACCAGCGGACCCCTGGTTGAAAGACGAGGATTTGCTCCCAGGTCGAGCCGGCCTTGTAACCCTTGCCGGGCTTGTGGAAGGTGTAGCGCTGGCGGATAGCGACGAAGTCCGCGCCCTTGACCACCTCCGGTTTCAGTTCCTTCGCCTGCGTGCAGATTTGCGGACCTTCGACGTAATGCTTGGGCAGGCCGCCGTGCAGCTTCGCTTCGCGCGGATAGCCATCGTCGCGCCAACCGGGAGCCATCAGGAAATCCATAATGTGCAGTCCGAAGCCGAGGTCGCGCGCCCCGGTTTTCTTATCGAGAAAGCTCTCCTTGACGACGCCGCTGACATAGCCTTTCTTCTGGATACGCGCTCGCAGAGCGTCGGTGTCGATCTGGATGTACGTGTCGGTTTCTTCAACTTGGATCGGCTTTTTCGGTTCGGCGCACGTTAGACGCGCCGGCCCGAACAGCGTGAAATTCGACAGAAGAAGCGCGGTGAGAGTGAGGATTCGCATGAAGTGCCTCCGGGATGATGGTAGGGCTTGTGTATCAGCGTAGCGGGAGATGGGAAGAATACAACGAAAAAAAGTATGGACTTGGCGCCGAAAAGGTTACAATGAAGAGGGTTGAGGTGCTGAGTCGGAGTTTCGGTGGCACCGGCAGGCACCTGCGGTATCGTTTTTGCTCAGAAACTTCACGACTCGCGCGGCGAGGGCGAAGGGACTGCGGGCATTGTCTCCCCTACCGAGGTGCAACATGTTAAAGCGATGGTTTCCCGTTGTGAGCGTCGGTGCGTTGGCCCTGTTGTTGACGAGCGCCGGCACCAGTCGCGCTCAGTTTAGTGGTGGTATCTTCGGAGGCGGGGCCATGTCGCCCTGGTCCGGCACGGGCATGTGGAGCTACGCCCCTAACGGCATGGGCTTCAACTATTACAGGCCAGGCATGTACGGTGCCGGTTACGGCGGCTATGGCTACGGCGGCATGGGTATGAGTATGGGGATGGGTATGGGAATGAGACCGGGGGCGTTCTCCGGCGGCTATGGGGTGCCTTCCTCGATTGCCATGAGTCCAATGACCTACATCGCGTATTCTCCGCCGGTGTACACGTCGCGCGCGCCCGTGGTCGCTCCGGCCACTGGACTTCTGCCGTCGGATCAACCGGCGACCATTGAGGTCGTGGCTCCCACGGATGCCGTGATTCTGTTCGATGGGCACAAGACCAGTCAGACGGGCGCGCATCGCCTTTTCACGACGCCCGATCCGGTGAAAGGCAACAGCTATCACTACATGGTGGAAGCCACCTTCACGCAGAACGGTAAATCCGTCACCCAGGCTCAGCGCGTCCAGGTATATGCGGGCGCTCGTGTGGGCGTCGTCTTTCCGGCGTCCAAATGACAATAAGACCTGAGCGGATTGCCAGCCCGCAGCGCCAGCAAGGGACTTCTTTGCCAGCCCGCAGCGCCAGCAAGGGAATGTCCCTTGCTGGCGCTGCGGGCTGGCAAAAATGTTCGTGCCCTTTATCCTCACGACTGGCGGCGCATCTCGACGATGATGCCGCCAAGTTTGAGCAGACGGTGTATGCCGGAAAACCACATCTCGCGTTCCCAACTCAACCCGCATTCGGCCGACACCCGGCGCAATTCGACGCGATTGTAAGTGCGGCAGTGCCACAATCGGCTGCACATCGCCCCGGTCAACGTGTCCTCGGTGGACAACAGCAGCAGTTTGCCACCCGGTTGTAACACGCGAGCCAGTTCGCGCAGACCCAAACGCGGATCGGGCAGATGTTCCAGCACCCATCCGCACACGATGGCATCAAACGACGCATCGGCATAGGGCAGGCGCGTCAGGTCGGCCACGGCATGGCTGACGCGCTCGCTCTTGAGCCGGGCGCGGGCGCGCAGCAACATACGTGGCGATAGATCGAATGTGGTCAGGATCGCATCGGGATCGGCATGACGCAGCAAAAACCGCGAATAACGGCCATTGCCGCAAGCAGCGTCGAGAATGCGCTTGCAACCGCGCACATCAAACGCACCGGGACGAATCAGCCGTCCGGCCAACGCCTCGTGTCCGGTCAATAAGCCGGTAACGGCCGTCAGAGCGCCGGGCAGGCCGTCGTAGTGATTTTGGATGAAATGCCGATAGTCGATGAACGAACGCCGCCGTTGTTGCGACGATTCCAGCGCGGCCGTCAAACCTTTGCGCGGCGTATCCGTGGTGGTCGATTCGGAAGAGGTCATGGTGGTTCCGTAATTCTCTCCTCCACTAGCCCGGAGCGCCAGCGACGGGTCAAACAACCCGTCGCTGGCGCTCCGGGCTAGTGGGGGAATGCCTATCAGAAAAATATGCGCCGGTGATACACCGCCCATTCGAGTACCAGCAGCACGAGCGCGGTCAGGGCGATCCATTTCCAGATGTCGTACGTTTGCCGGCGCATTTGACCGGCCGCCAAACGCTGCTCGCCGATCTTGATGGCGTCGCGCGGTTGGATATTGCTTTCGTCAGCGTCGAGCAGGTTGACCGCGAAGCGACGCGAACCGCCCGGCCACGTCGCCTCATAAACGCCGATGCTCTCCGTGCTTTTGTAGGAAAAATCGCCGGCAACGCCTCGCGTCAACGTCTCGCGCTTCCGTGCAGGATCGATCACATCAATCGCGCCGACGGCCGCGTCGGGCCGCAACGTCTTGATCTGGCCGGGCTGCACATTCTCCTCGGCGGCCGCGTCCGCGACATTGCCCAGGATATACAGCACATTGCGCAAAAACACCGGGAAACTCAGCTTGAGGTTCCACGTCGTCGCCCATTGTCCGCGATCGTTGACCAGGGGGAAAGCCAGCACCAAATCCTGAAACGCCCGCCGCGGCAGCACGAACAACACAGCCGTCTCGCGGTCGGTTTCGAGCAAGCGAGGCGTGCGCGGCGGTACAGCCGCTGCCTTCAAATCGAAACGAAACGCCTCGCTGAAAGCGATTTCATCCAGGCCGGTCAGATGGCGCATGAGCGGATGATTGCTGGTCGGATTGCGAATCTGTGTCTCCTTCAACGGCGGCATGTCGGCGCGCTTCCACGGCGGCGGCACGGCGTCGATGAAGAACGTATTGCCCAGCGGCATCGTCTCCTCATTCTCGGGAGCGCAGCGATCGAATACGATCAGATCGTATTCGCCATTGCGCGCGGGGCCGCGATACTTCGCATCGTCCTTCAAATCGGCGGGCGTCCGATACGTAACCTCCGCCACCTTGGTCGTCGCTTCCAGATCGAAGAAATCGCGCAGAACTTCGTTACCTGGCGTGACAATCAGCACGCGCGCCTTGCGCACCACGCCGACGACGAGCCAGGCTTCGTCATCGAGCGGGAATTGATCGCGCACGTCGCGCAGACGAGCGTGAACGACGACATTGGCGCTATCGTCCACACCGCTGAGGGTGAAGACGGCCACGCCTTCGCCGGGCACATCGCTGCCGGCGTCTTCCTTATCGGGATCGGGAGGACCGTATTTACGTCCGGGCAGCGTCAGTGTTTGATCGCGCAAATTGAAATCGTCTTTGCCCGGCACACGCCATTCGATCTCGACCTTGACCGTGACGGCGTCCGCGCGGAAATTGAGGACGCGAGCGAATACCTGCACCTTGCCCGCATCTTGCTCGTCGCGGACGGCATTGAGAGTCGCCAGACCGATATTGTCCACTTCGCCAGCGCCTGGTTTGCCGAGGCGGTGATAGTTCAGATCGAGGTTGCCGGCGGCGAAGGAGGAGCCATCGGGGAATCGACCGTCGGAGAACAGGTGAACCTCGGCGGCAATGCCCTCGGCGGCGACGTAGGTGCGTGCCTGCGCCGGATCTTCGTTGGCCGGTCGCACAGCGGCGTCGTCCGTGGAGCGCAGCGGATTGGCCAAACTATCGGCCAGACGCAGCGCTTCGTCGATGCGCGTCGGCCGCTGTGTTTGCGTGATTTTGGCCACGGCGGCACGCAGCAGATTGCGATCGCTGGTGTACGGCTGCAAGATCGACGCCCGCGAATTAAAGGCAATCACCATGCCCACATCGCCATCGCTGTGGGCGTCGATTTCCCGCCGCGCTTCCTCCTTGGCCAATTCCAGGCGGCTCTTGCCGACATCGGTGACGGCCATGCTCGCGGAGTTGTCGAGCAGCAAGATGTAATGCTTGCCGGCGCTGGTGCTGCCATGCACCTGCAAAGCCAGCACCGAGTAAATCAGCAACAACAAGATGAGCAATTGAATAAGCAGCAATACGTTGTCGCGCAGCCATTGAATGAGGCTATTGACGTGCAGGTCTTCAATGCTCTTGCGCCAGAGGAACGTACTGGGCACCTGCAACGGCTGGCGTTTGAGCTTGAGGAAATAGAGCAAAATGAGCAGCAACGGCACCAGCAAAAGCGCCAGGCCGGTCCACCACGGCGTCGCCAGATGATAGCTCAGGCCGAGATGCTCTTGCATCCAGCCGTTGACCGGCGATTCCTTGCCGAACAAATTCAGGACAAGCAGAATCGCGCCAGGCAAAGCCAATAGCAGCAGGACGAGCAGCGCGGCGGGAAACCATAACCCTGCCAGTCCGGGAGCGCGCCGGAGGGATCGAGCCATGTTTGTCACTCCGCGCCGCATGGTCGGTAGCAATCACCTTCAGCGTTTTGTACGGCCACCCGTGTCACTTGGCACCTTGCCCTCCCTCGGGCGCGGGGCGGGCGCACCTCGAAGGAGTCCCTCCGTGTTCAGATCTTCATCAAGATCCGGCCAATGGATGCCGTAACCGCCACCCGCGATGCACCAGTTCTTCCGCTGGGCCGCCGTGGCGTTGAACAATCGAGGATACCAAGCTAGAGGGACCGTAATGGTTCGGCCGTCCCTTAAAGCGACGCTGAGAGTATCCTTGGTGAACTTCACGTCAATGACACGTTCGTCAGCCGTCAGCGCCAAGATGCCCATGCCAAGCCTCCAAGAAATCCGCTTGATGTGTCGTGATCCGTTGTTGAATCCGCCGCAATTCCCTGGGCGAGAATCCGAAGTTCCGTGCCAGTCCAATCGGTTGCAACCAAAACTTTGCCGAAAGATCATCCCGATCAATGTGGACGTGAGGAGGCTCATGCGATTCGTGGCTATAGAAGTAGAAACGGTAGGGGCCACTGCGCAAGACAGTAGGCATGAGATACCCCTTGTCAACCCTTGAAATCGTGCTACGAACGAGGGCCAGGATTATCATCACAGGGCGTCCCAATCTACATCCGCTACTGGGTCCGTAGGATGGTCATAGCAAAGCACCGTCCCGCGCAACGACTGCCCCACTTGTGCGGCCGGGCGAATAACGGGGAGGAGTATGACCTCGACCGCTTGGCATGCTTGGAAGGGAAGGTTGTCGAGCGACAGCTTGCCGTCCTCCAGCAGAACGGTTTCAATACGGTGTGCTGGGGTCATCGGTGGAACTCCGAGCGATAAGCGGATTATCCGGGTCCGTTAATTTCCGTTTCTCCCGCTCACGGCAGTATATCATTGAGGAACCGATGCCGCCCGTCAAGCATCTTCGACGCATGACATAAAAAGGAAGCAACAATGAAGGTCTACGAAATCCGCGATCATTTCGGACTCGACGCGCTGACGCTGAGCGAACGGCCGCAGCCGCAACCGGGGCCGCAGGAGGTGCTTGTTCGCATCAAGGCCGCATCGCTGAACTACCGCGATCTGATGGTCGTCAAGGGTCAGTACAACCCGAAAATGCCGCTGCCGCGTATCCCACTGTCCGACGCGGCGGGTGAAGTCGCGGCCATCGGTCCCGGCGTCATGCGCGTGAAGGTTGGCCAGCGCGTCGCCGCTATTTTCATGCAGAAATGGCTCTCCGGCGACGTGGATGAGGTCAAGGCGAAGTCGGCGCTGGGCGGTGCCATCGACGGCCTGCTCGCCGAGTACGCCGTGCTGCATGAGGATGGCCTGGTTCACGTGCCGGAGCATCTCAGCTTCGAGGAAGCGGCCACGTTGCCCTGTGCGGCCGTCACCGCCTGGCATGGACTCGTCACCGAGGGGCGCGTCAAACCCGGCGATACGGTGTTGGTGCAGGGCACCGGCGGCGTATCGCTGTTTGCCTTGCAATTCGCGCGTCTCGCCGGCGCGCGTGTCCTCATCACATCGAGCCACGACGAAAAACTGAAACGCGCACGCGATCTCGGAGCCGCTGACGGCATCAACTATAAAACGACTCCTGAATGGGGCGATAAAGTTCGCGAGCTGACGGGCGGGCGCGGCGTCGATCACATTGTTGAGGTTGGCGGCGCTGGCACGCTTGGCCAATCGCTGCGCGCCGTGCGCATGGGTGGGCAAATCAGCCTCATCGGTGTGCTGTCCGGCACCGGGCAGGCCAACCCGATGCCGATCTTGATGAAGAGCGTCCGCGTGCAGGGCATTTTCGTCGGTTCACGTGAGATGTTCGAGGCGATGAATCGCGCCATCGCCGTCAATCAACTCCGCCCTGTTATCGATCGCGTCTTTTCGTTCGCCGAAGCGCCCGAGGCATTTCGTTACATGGAGCGCGCGGCTCACTTTGGCAAAATCTGCATCCGTATGGACGATCATTGATTGACGGCGTTGCGTCGATAGATCGTGAAAGAATTCTCCAACATCCTCTTGCTTCCATGAAAGAGTGTGGTAAAAAGAGAGAAGAGTAAGGCAACTTACTCGCTACGGATGAGGCCGAGAGCCGTTGGGATTCAAAGCTGACTGGGCGACGGTTTTGGGTTCCACTCTCTCGGCCTCACTTTTTGTCTCCTCTTCCTACTTCTCTCCATGAAACTCAAGCAACAGCCGGATGATTTCCAGGTCGAGGAAGTCACCGCAGTCTCTCCCACAAATGGTCCCTATGCCCTGTTTCGTCTGGAAAAGCGCGGCTGGTCCACGCCCGATGCACTGGCCGCGCTGCGCCGCCGCTGGCGCATCGAGCCGCGACGCATCTCTTACGGCGGTCTGAAGGATCGCCACGCCTGGACCGTGCAATATCTAACGATTTTTCACGGTCCCCAGCGCGGTTTGCGACACCACGACATCACCGTGCAGTATTTGGGGCAGGTCGCCGCCCCCTATTCGTCGCAGGACATCCAGGGCAACCGTTTTCGTCTCACGCTGCGTTCGCTGCCGCCGGACAGCCGCCCCGCGATCGAGGAGCGTCTGTCGGTGATCGCGCGCGAAGGGGTGCCGAATTATTTCGACGATCAGCGTTTCGGCTCGGTCGCCGGCGAGGGCGGCGAGTTCATCGCTCGCTTGCTGGTGCAGGGGCGTTTCGAGGATGCCCTGCGTCTGGCCCTGGCCGCTCCCTACGAACACGATCGCGCCGCCCAGAAGGAAGAGAAGCGTCTGCTTCTCGCCCACTGGGGCGATTGGCCGCGTCTCAAGGATGCGCTGCCGCGCGGCCATGCGCGCAGCCTGATTGATTATCTGCGCGTCCATCCTGACGATTTCCGTGGCGCCATCGCTCGCCTGCGGCCGGAGCTGCGCGGCCTGTATTTGTCCGCGTACCAGAGTCATCTATGGAACCGCATGCTGGCGCACTGGCTGCGCACGCATCTACGCCCCGAACAACTGCGGCCGGTCGCGCTGCGCCTCGGTGATGTGCCCTTTCAGCAACATCTCGACGCCGAACAACAGCTGGCGTTGGCTTCGTTGCAACTACCGTTGCCCTCGTCTCGACTGAAACTTGACGACGCCGATCCGCGCGCCGAGTTGGTGCGAACTGTCCTCGCCGAAGAAGGATTGGAACTGCGGCAAATGCAGATAAAAGGCATCCGCGAAATGTTTTTTTCGCGCGGCGAACGCGCCGCCCTATGCTTGCCGCGCGAGTTGACGCACGAATTCGCCGCCGACGAGAAGCATCGCGGCCGCGATAAACTGATGCTAAGCTTTGAACTGCCGCGCGGCTGCTATGCGACGTTGATTGTCAAGGCCGTGGCCGAGGGCTGACGGGTTTGTCTGGCTCCTGGGGTGCCTGAGCGGGGAGACTCCGTCGCTACCGGCCAAAATCGAGAGAGACACCCCCGCTCAGGGTGCGTGAATAGTTTCTGGTATTGTCTTTTCGTTAGCCCAGCCCTTCAGGGCTGGGAGAAGCATGGGGCGGTGGATTGGTTGGGCCTTCAGACCCTCCGCCGCACAGGCGTTGCGACCGGAGGGGCTGAAGCCCCAAAAACCCGCATCACGCCGCAATCCCCAGCCCTAAAGGGCTGGGCTAACGAAAAATACCACAATCCGCGCAGGCACCCCTCCGCTCAAGCTGTACATTTTCTGTTCTGGCAGCGAACCTTCCCGCGTGTTACAATTATCATTATCATCCCCGCTGCCAAAGCTGTCAGCGAACCCGCCTCATCCCTGTTGAGGAAGCCGAGTGCCTGCGGCCATGACAGCTTCTCCCGATTGTCCGGTCAACATTCTCCTCGTCGATGATCGGCCGGAGAACTTACTGATTCTCGAAGTGATCCTGGGTGACCTGGGGCAGAACCTCATCCGCGCATCCTCCGGCGAAGAGGCGCTGCGCCAGTTGCTCCAACAGGACTTCGCCGTGGTTCTCCTCGACGTACAGATGGGAAGCATGGATGGCTTCGAGACCGCGCAGCTCATCCGCTCGCGGAAAAGGTCGCGGCACACGCCAATCATCTTCATCACGGCCTACGCCAGCGACGAGTTCCCTCCTGCCAAGGCCTACACCCTCGGAGCCGTGGACTACCTGATTAAGCCGCTCGCGCCGGAAGTATTGCGCGCCAAGGTGGAAGTCTTCGTTCGGCTCTTCCAGCAAGCCGAACAGGTCCGGCAGCTCGAAGCCCGCCGGCTGGCCGATGAGGCGATCCGAGCCAGCGAGCAGCGCTTTCGCGTTATCATCGAAAATAGTTGGGACGCCATCGCGCTGCTCGACGACGGCGCGACCATTCGCTACGCCAGCCCGGCGACCGCTCGCGTCCTCGGCTACAGCCCCGAAGAGTTCGTCGGCCGCAATGCCTTCGACTTCATGCACCCCGACGACCTGCAACGGACGACGGACATTTTCAGTCAACTCGCCCAGCACTCGGGCGCCACGCTGACGGCGACCTTCCAGTTTCGCCACAAGGACAACTCCTGGCGATGGATCGAGGCCACCGGGACCGGCATGCTCAGTGAGCCGAGCGTGCGCGCGGTCGTCGTCAACTACCACGACGTGAGCGAGCAGAAACGAGCCGAGGAAGCCATCTCCGCCCTCAACCGCGACCTTCAACGGCGCGTGGCCGAGTTCCAGGCGCTGCTCGATGTGGCGCCGGTCGGCATCGCCGTTTCTCACGATCCACAATGCCGGGACATCCGCGTCAACCCGACGTTCGCCCGCATGCTGGGCGTGCCCCGCGATACGAATATCTCGCTGACTGCACCGCCCGAAGAACGGACGGTGCGGAAGATTTATCGCGACGGGAAGGAACTTAGTCCCGACGAGTTGCCCATGCAATACGCGGCACAGCACGGCATGGAACTGCGCGGCGTCGAGATCGACATCCTTCTCGACGGCGTACCCCCGTTCACTCTCCTGAGTAACGTCTCGCCCCTGCGGAACGAACAGAACGAGATCCAGGGGTGCGTTGGAGCATTCATGGACATAAGCGCCATGAAAAGTCTGGAGATAAAACTGCGTCAGCGCGCCGAGCAGTTGGCCGAAGCCGATCGCCAGAAGGATCACTTTTTGGCCATGCTGGCTCACGAATTACGCAATCCGCTCACCCCCATTCGCAATGGACTGCATATCCTCCGCCAGCCGCAAACCTCGATGCCGGCGCGGGAACAAACGCGCGACATGATGGAGCGTCAGGTCAACCATCTGACACGGTTGGTAGACGACCTGCTCGATGTGGCCCGCATCACGCGCGGCAATGTGCAACTGCGTCGGGAGCGTCTGGATCTTGGCCGGCTGGCCCGCGCTACCGCCGAGGATCGCCGGCCCGATCTGGAGCAGGTGGGACTGACCCTCTCGCTCGACATCCCAGGCACGCCCGTTTGGGTGATGGGGGATGCGACTCGCCTGACGCAAATCCTCCAGAACCTGCTCGACAATACGGTCAAATTCTTGGACGGCGGATGTTCCGTAACCGTCCAGGTGAGTGCGAACGCGGAACGACAGGAGGCGATCATGGTCGTTCGCGACAATGGCATCGGCATGGAGCCGGAACTTCTTTCCCGTCTGTTCAGTCCTTTCGCCCAGGCCGACCGAAGTCTGGACCGCAAGCGCGGAGGACTGGGATTGGGTTTGGCGCTGGTGAAGGGATTGACGGAACTGCACGGCGGTCAGGTGCAGGCTGTCAGCGCCGGGAGCGGACACGGGACCGAGATCACGGTGCATTTGCCGTTGGAGCATGAACCCGCGGCGTTAACGCAGACGCTCACGGTTCCAAGGCCACGCGGAGGATCGCGACGGGTACTCATTATCGAGGACCAACGCGACGCGGCGGACAGTCTGCGTACCTTGCTGGAATTGCTCGGCCATGAGGTGGAGGTGGCTTACTCAGGACCGGACGGCGTCGAAGCGGCCCAGGAATGGCAGCCGGAGATTGTGCTGTGCGACATCGGTCTACCTGGTCTGGACGGTTACGGCGTGGCCCGCGAGTTGCGATTGAACCCCATCACCGCGCGAGTGCGTTTGCTGGCCCTCACGGGTTATGGAAGCGATGAGGATCGCCGTCGCTCTCGCCAGGCGGGTTTCGACCTGCACCTGGTAAAACCCGTTGATCCCGAGGAACTGCTGCGTTTGCTGGCACCCTGAGAGGCCCTAACCCAATGGCGCAGCCCTCCCGCGTAAGCGGGGGGAGTGTTCGCTTACGCGGGAGGGCTGCGCCATCTTGTAAGTGCGGCTTATTTGCTGGCCTGATCGAGTTGCTCGGCAATGTCCGATAGGTTCTTGAAGCCGCCCACTTTCTTGGCCAATTCCTGTATCTCCGGCAGAGTCGCCTGTAGCAGTCCCTGGCCTACTCCTTGCTCGGGGGGGACAGCCTGAGTCGAGGGATGAGGCTCAGTAGCCACGTCCGGCAGCATCACGGGATCGATCGGCGGAGTGGGAACCGCCCTGTTCGCTTGCTTATCCATCAGAAAATCTCCCTGAGAGAGCGAGGAAGTCATAAGAAGAAATGATGCAAGTCAAGTGCCACCGTCGCGCAGAAGCGATGCTTTGTGATTTTCATGAGGGTATGGCATTTGCAACCAGATCAGCGCTGTTCATCCTATCGGTCGGACGCTCCTTTTCCGGATCGTCGAGGATTACTTAAGAGAGATGCAGCCATGATGCGAAAATGCTCGCACTGTCAGAAAGACTTTACACCGCAGGAACTGTCCCGCGAAGAATCCAAGGGGATGGAATCGCAGCGGAAAGCATTAGGTTTGGAAGGCGTTCTGTTTCGCTACTACACCTGCTCGGCCTGCCACTTCGCGGACATCTTCGTCGATATTCACCCCCTCCAAGGCGAATCCGAAGACGCGTTCCACCAGCGAAGACATGAGTTGGAAGCCTCTCTCCGGCAACTGCAAGGAGATGGCGTCGAAGTCGTTCTTGTAGAAAGGAAGTAAGCCTGCCGGCCCGCGGCGCCAGCAAGGGAAGTCCTTCCCTTGCTGGCGCCGCGGGCTGGCTTCGGAGGGCGCGACATCCTCTCCGGTCCACGAGAAGGTTCTCACTCCCGCAACCTCTCGCCCCATGAACCCATGAGCAATCATCCTCCGCATACAACTGTTTTCCACCGTCGCCGCACCAAGATCGTCGCCACCGTTGGGCCGGCGTCGCGCGATCCTGCCATGCTGGACGCGCTCATTCACGCGGGCGTGAATGTCTTCCGCCTGAATATGTCGCATGGCGATCACGACGGACACCGCACCAACTTCGAGCGCATCCGCGCGGCGGCGTCCGCTGTCGGCGAACCGGTCGCCATCCTCGCCGACCTATGTGGACCCAAGATTCGCGTCGGCCGGCTCGCTGGCGGCCGCCTTACGCTCGAAACCGGCCAACGGGTGACGGTGACGACGCGCAACGTCCTCGGTGAACCAGGGCTGATCCCCTCGCAGTATCCGGCGCTGGCCCAGGACGTGCGGCCGGGCGATCATATCTTGCTCGACGATGGCATGCTCGAATTGCGCGTCGTGAGCGTGGCCGGCACCGAGATCCTCTGTGACATAACCGCCGGCGGAGTGCTGAAGGACCGCAAAGGAATGAATCTGCCCGGCGTGATGGTGTCCTCTCCCTCGCTGACCGACAAGGATCGTGACGATGCGCACTTCGCTCTCGATCTCGGCGTCGATTACCTCGCCCTGTCGTTCGTGCGCCGTCCGCGCGATGTGATCGACCTCAAGGAACTGATCGCTTCGACGGGCGCGAACACGCCGGTCATCGCCAAGATCGAGAAGCCGGAGGCGCTGGACGCCATCGATGAAATTTTGGAGGCGTCGGACGGTCTCATGGTGGCGCGCGGCGATCTCGGTGTGGAACTGGCACCCGAGGCAGTGCCGATCGTGCAACACGATTTGGTTCAGCGCGCGCGTCTGCGCAACAAGCCGATCATCGTGGCCACGCAGATGCTCGAATCGATGATCGAGCATCCGCGACCGACGCGGGCGGAAGTATCCGACGTATCGCACGCGGTCTTTGCCGGCGCGGACGCTGTCATGCTATCGGCGGAGACGGCATCGGGAGCGTTTCCCGTCAAGGCGGTCGAGATGATGGACCGCGTGGCGCGGCAAGTGGAAGGCTGGCAGTGGATCGAAGGCGGGTTCCGCTCGATCACCGAAGGTGAGCGCGAACTGCCGCGGCCCCTATCGTTGCGGTTGGCCGTGGCGCGTTCGACGGCGCAGCTATCGCGCGACTTGCGGGTGCGGGCGGTAGTGGTACGCACCTTATCGGGACCGTCGGCTCTGGTCATCGCCGCCACGCGCCCGTCGGCGCCGATTATCGCCCTGACGAGGGATGAGCGAGTGTACCGGCGGATGAACCTGTTGTGGGGCGTCATCCCGCAGATGATCGATGCGTCCGAGTTTGACCGCCCGCAAGCCGTCGCGCGGCGGCGCGCCTGCGAACTGGACTTGGCCGAGGAAGGTCAAACCATTCTGCTGTTGGCCGGCTTCGGCAAAGGCGAGCCGATGATTACCGTGTTACAGATTTGAACGATACCTGGGTCCGCCGAGCTGGCAATCCAACCTAGAAATACATCACGAAAACACGAAAGAACGAAAAGCCGAAAGAAAACATTGAACCGTCCTTTTCGTGTTTTCGTTCTTTCGTGTTTTCGCAATGTATTTCAATTACAGCGGTTGATCCTCGTCTCGGCCCGTCTTTGCTGACAAACCGACCGACTTCCCTCTGGGAATGCTTCCAGGGATGTTCCCAAGTGAAATAGTTTCTTGTGGGACACCGCTGATTCGCCCCTGGCAGATACCGGAGAGTAGTCATGTTCCGGCAGTTCTCGTCACTTCTTGGCACGGCTGCACTGGCCACGACCGGGTTCTTTCTGGCTTCGAGCGTTGCGCCGGCGCACGAAGGCGGAGGCCACGGCGGCGGACACGGCGGAGGTGGTCACGGCGGCGGACACGCGGGCGGACATCAGGGAGGCTATTACCACCACGCGGGCTACGCGGGCGGCCATCAGGGAGGTTATTACCACGGTGGATATTATGGTGCCTATCGACCGTATGGATACGGCGCATACCGCGGTGTGGGATACGGCTATGGCCTCTATCGGCCCTATTATGGGTACGGATTGGGCGGATATGGTCTCGGTGGATTGGGGCTTGGTGGGCTAGGCTTGGGTGGCTATGGCTTGGGCGGATACGGTCTGGGTGGCTATGGCGGAGGCGGTTACGGTTCCTATCTGCCCTACGGGGGCGGCTATGGTTATGGCGCGGGTGCCCCATCCGTCGTGGTGAATGTACCCGGCACTTCCGTTAATCCGCCGGCCGGCCCTCCAGCGGGACAGACGCCACCGCCGCCGGACAACGCCGCGCATCTGCAACTCATCGTGTCGGAGAACGCGGAAGTCCAGTTCGACGGCTCGAAAACCACGCAGGTCGGACCCGCTCGTGAGTTCGTTTCTCCACCGCTGAACGCCGGTCAGGTCTTCACTTACAAGATCACGGTTCGCGGAACGGACCCAAGCGGCCGACCGATCGACGACACGCGCAACATTCGCGTACATGCCAACGATTGGGTCCGCATCGATTTCACTCGGCCCGCGCCGCCCGAACCGCTGCCTGTCCCGCCGCTGCCACGTCCCTGAGCCTTCTGGCCCCCTCTCCCCTGTACTCGGGGAGAGGGGAGTAAGAGGCCAGGCCCACCAGCCTCCATCCATCATTTACGAGCGATGGCGGCATCCGGTTTGCTCCACTTCTCCAATTTGAAGAGCGAACCGGAGGTCTGCCATGCGTTGTAAGATGGATTGCTGCGGGATGACGGACGTGGGCCGGGTACGCGAAACCAATGAGGATCAGTTCCTCATCGCGGACCTGAACAAATCCATGCTCGTGCATCAGACGAGTCTCTCCCAGGACGACCATACGCGGTTGTTTGGCGGCTCGCAGGGCGCTTTGCTTCTGGTGGCCGACGGCATGGGCGGACACGCGGCAGGCAAGCAGGCAAGCACCATCGCCGTTCAGGCGCTGGAACACTACATGCTCAATACCATGCCGTGGTTCTTTCATCTCCAGCAGTCTCAAGAAAGCGACCTGCAAGACGAACTCAAGTCCGCTATGGAAGCGTGCCAGCAGAGCATCGAACTTGCTGCGTCGGCGCGTCCCGAACAGCGCGGCATGGGCACGACGCTGACCATGGCCTACATTCTCTGGCCGCGTCTCTACGTCGTACATGTCGGCGATAGCCGTTGCTATCTTTTCCGCGCCTCCAAGCTGGAGCGGATCACCACCGACCAGACCATGGCGCAGCAACTGGTGGAACAAGGAGTGCTGGCTGCCACGGAAGCTCCAAAGTCGCGCTGGAGCCATGTCCTGTGGAGTTGCCTGGGCGGAGGATCGCGCAAAGTAAACGCGGAGGTCTACAAAGCAACCCTCACGGCGGGCGACACCCTGTTACTCTGCACCGATGGCCTGACGACGCACCTGCTCGATGATGAACTCGTTCCCATTCTCCGGCAGGGAGGGAACGCCGAGGAGATGTGCCGGCGTCTGGTGGCGGCGGCGAACGACGCGGGCGGAACGGACAACATCACCGTGGTGGTCGCCCGCTTCCTCGACGCCAAGCAGCAAGAGGCACTGGCTCATCATGCGCGAGCAGAAGAGACCGCAGCCACGAACGGTTCGCACGCCGGCAAACAGATGGAAGGTGAACTGGCGGCCGTAGGTAAATGAGACGGCTGGCAAGGCAATTCGTTCAGCTTCCATGCGAATCGTGACGATAAATCCCGGCAGACCGCGCATGGTATGCCACCGTGCGGCTGCGCGGAGAGAATGTTGCTATTCGGGACGGAGGAGAAGATGCCTCCGAATATGAGTCTGCCGAAATGGTTGGATCGTGGCTGGTTGCTCGTCTGCCTGCTGGCGTCGTCGGCCTGGTGCATCACGGCCGCCGATCGCCTCAGCGCGACCTGGGATGAGCCGGCTTATGTCGCGCACGGCCTGGAACATTGGCGCAGCGGCAGTATTCGCAGTCTCGCCTGTCATGGCACCATGCCGTTGCCAATGGACGTGGCAACGCTGCCTTTGTACGTATGGGAGCGCTGGCAGGGTACGCCTCTGGACCCCGTGACCGATCTCGATCACTTGCTTCCGTGGGCACGGGCATCGAGTCTAATCTTTTGGTGGTTGCTGCTCATCTACGGTTGGTTAACGGGCCGCGAGTTGGCCGGGCCGTGGGGTGGGCGCGTGGCCGTGACGCTGCTGGCGTGCGAGCCAACGCTTTTGGCTCACGCGACGCTGGCGACGACGGATATGGCCCTGAGTGCCTGCTTACTGGCACTGACCTACCATTTCCACCGTGGCCGTGGGGCTGGTTGGTTTCGCCGTATTGGATGGCCTGCGTTCTGGCTGGCTGCCTCTATGCTTGCCAAACTCTCCGGGTTGGCGTTCGGCCCCCTCTGCCTGGGCATCATTGAAATGGAGCGCATCTTCACGGCCTGGCGGAAGCGCCGTCGAGCCACGTCCGGTGCGATCGCGGAGACAGTTCCTTGCGCTCGGCTATCGCCTTTTCGTTTGGTTCCCGCAGCTTTTCGCCCCTTTTGGCGCGACATGGTTCAGATCATGCCGGCGGCGCTGATATTGGTGCTGCTGTACTGCATCAACGACGCCCATCCCATTCGCGAGTTCGTCAACTGGACGCACCGCCTGCCTGATAACCCAATGACGCGAACCCTGGTCTGGACGGCCGAGCATTTGCGTGTGGCCAACGTGGTCGGCGAGGCGTTCAAATTCCAGGTCCACCACAATCGCGATTCCCATGTGTCAGGCTGTTATGGACTCGGACTAAATTGTCTACCCCATTGGTATTATTTCCCGCTCGTTTCGAGCATGAAACTAACACTGCCCCTCCTCGTCCTGCCTATTCTGTTAGTCCTCATTCGGCCGCGTTCGCTGTTGAATTGGGCGTATCTATCGGGCCTGGCCTTGTTGCTGTTCAGTTTGCAATCGCGTATCCAGATTGGCGTTCGCCTGGTGCTTCCCGCGGTAGTCCTTGGCACGGTTGGCCTGGCTGTCGCCTTCGTGCGCGCGCCCCGGCCCAACGCGGTTTGGATGCGTCGATTCGGGACGGCCTGCCTATCGGCTTGCCTGGCCTGGTCCGCGTTCTCATGTGTGCATGTTTGGCCGCATGGTCTGTGCTACGTCAATGAGTTGTGGGGCGGCACCGAGAACGGCTATCTCTACGTGGGTGATTCCAATTACGATTGGGGGCAGGGGCTAAAGGATCTCGACCGCTGGCGGCGCGAGCATGGCGTGACCTCGCTCGCTCTGGGCTACTTCGGCGATTCGAGCGTACTCCACGATTGGGACGTGTCCCGTCTTCCCCTGCCGGACATGTGGCTTGACGGTCCCGATGGCCTGCTGGCTCGCGCTCGCGGCCATTACCTCGCCGTGAGTACGACGTTGGTTTATTCGCACGGCGATAGTCCCGCCGTCCTCTATCTGCGCCGCCTTCCGCCCGTGGATCGAACCATGACGTTCCTCATCTACGATTTCACGGGCAAAACGCCCCTCCCTCAGCCGGCTGATACAGACTCAATCTGTGCCGCTCGGCTCGCGGCACCTACCAAGTAGGTCCGGCGAGCCGAGCCGGACTTTGACTTCATAAGTGCCGCTCGGCTCGCGGTACCTACCCAAGTTAGAGCTTCTCCACCGGCTGCTCCTCGATTCGCCGAAAGTCACGGGGCAGGGCGTCGCCAAATTGCGCAAGTCTATCCCCACGCTGGAGGTTTCGCGCTGAGCCGCGTTCGATATCAAAGGTCTTCGGAGAGCGCTTGCGTAGCCGCGGCGAAATCGACAAGATAATCCAAGGCGTCGAACGCGAGGGATGTGCAAGATGAAGGCAATCACAGGGATCGTCCGCAACGGACAAATTATCGCAAACCAGCCGGTCAACTGGCCTGATGGTTGCCGGGTGGTCATTGAGCCGGTGCCGGAAGAGCAAGAAGAAACGCTCGGTATCCGCGAAGAGGACTGGCCAACAACGCCGGAAGCTCTGGCCGACTGGCTCGTCTAGTTCGATTCCCTTGAGCCTGTGGAATTGACACCGGAGGAGGAATCCAGCTGGAAAACCTGGCGGCTCAAAACTAAGGAACACACGGTCTCAGCCTGGGCAACTGCACCGTCATCAGCGGGGACAGCGACTTGGCCGCCGTGCCGGGACTGACGGTAGAGAATTGGGCCAGCTGAATCGCAACCGGAAAGTTCACGCGATCGCATTGGACAACCTCCGCTCCACTTGCTTTAATAGCAATCTCGATTAAGAGGAGATAAAGCAGAGGATTTTCGGCGTGTTGCTCGTTTCTCCCCAAATTCGGACGATCGTGATTCGCGGGGCGCGGGGAGCGCGTCGCGTGGTCATTATCGCCGTTGCAGGAGAATAGCGCCGGGAGCCGTTTCATAATCGAAGGTCCCTTCTGTCCCGGCCCTGGAGCAAGCGCTTCAGGGCTTTTTTTGTTGCAGGATTACTTATGACGCGCATCCACATCTACGACACCACCCTGCGGGACGGCAGTCAGGGTGAGGGTGTCAACTTTTCCTTACAGGACAAGTTGAGCATCACCCGCCGGCTCGACGAGTTGGGCGTGGACTTCATTGAGGGCGGCTATCCGCTGTCCAATCCCAAGGATTTCGAGTATTTCCGGGAAGTGCGCAAGCTCACGCTGCGCCACGCTCGCGTCGCCGCCTTCGGCATGACGCGCCGCAAGGGCGTGGCCCCGGCCGACGATACCTGCCTCAAGGCGCTGCTCGACGCCCAGACGCCGATTGTCACCATCGTCGGCAAGACGTGGGATCTGCACGTTGAGGGCATTCTTAATACGACGCTGGAAGAAAACCTGCGCATGATCGCCGACTCAGTAGCTCATTGCCGGCAGGCGGGGCGCGAGGTGTTCTACGACGCCGAGCATTTCTTCGACGGCTACCGGAACAACGCCGATTATGCGCTGCAAACCCTGCGGGCGGCTCAGGATGCCGGCGCGTCGGTGGTCATTTTGTGCGACACCAACGGCGGCACCCTGCCCGACGACATCGCCGCCGCCGTCGAAGCGGTGCGCCGCCATCTGCGCGTCGAGTTGGGCATCCACTGCCACAACGATAGTGATGTGGCCGTGGCCAACACGCTGGCCGCGGTAGCGCGTGGCGTGACGCAGGTGCAGGGCACCATCAACGGCATCGGCGAACGCTGCGGCAATGTGGATCTCGTCAGCGTCATCGCCAATCTCGCCCTGAAACGCGGTCAGGAGGTACTGATTCCCGGCAGTCTGCCCAAGCTGACAGAGGTGTCGCGCTATGTATGGGAGACGGCCAACATGAATTTCCGCGCCAATCAGCCGTTCGTCGGCGCCAGCGCTTTCGCCCACAAAGGCGGTATGCACATTCACGCCGTCGCTCGCAATTCGTCCAGCTACGAACACATTGATCCGGCGACGGTCGGCAATGAGCGACGCATCCTCGTCAGCGAATTGTCGGGGCAATCGACGATTTTGAACAAGACGATGAAGTATCAGCTGACCCACGATCCTGCGCTGATGCGGAAGATTCTCACGCAAGTGCAGGATCTGGAAAATGAGGGCTACGAGTTCGAGGCGGCCGAGGCGTCGTTTGATCTGCTGGTCAAGAAGGCGGCCGGGCTGTATCAACCGTTGTTCGATCGCCTGAGTTATCGCGTCAACATCGAGGCCGATGCAGACGGCAAGCCGGTCACCGAGGCGACGATCAAGGTGCGCGTCCGCGATCAGCTCATGCACACGGTCA
>Ga0134126_10000267_pt1 | contig 67571 bp, 53 predicted proteins | sample KB31752_FD_96881 | JGI IMG/M metagenome (GOLD analysis project Ga0134126, IMG submission 96881) | Terrestrial soil microbial communities with excess Nitrogen fertilizer from Kellogg Biological Station, Michigan, USA - KB3-175-2 | ecosystem: Environmental > Terrestrial > Soil > Unclassified ...
AACTTGAAGGTAAGCAACAAAAGGAACAGCAAATTATTAAAAACATGATCAACTCTGGGCTTCCTCCAGAACAAATTGCCAAATATGTAGGTATATCACCAGAAAAGTTAGAGCAATTAACCAATAGCAATCACAAGTAAATTATGGCTTGGTAATCTTTGATTTTTTTAGTACCCATAAGTTACTATAATTCAATAAACTATACTTTAAGCCTTAGATTACCATCGTCATCTACATAATTAATTCAATCAACTTTTTCAACTATAAACGAAAAAAGCGGCTATAACTAGCCGCTTTCCCTGCAATTTACGTAAGGACGAAAATCGCCACATTTATCTGCATAAATGCTCCATTACCAGAATTGTATCGATAATAGCCACAATTTGTCAACATAAGCTTACATAAGACCATTAATGCCTTGGACAATCATCATGCTTAGCAAGCTCATCAGATATACCACTTATAGTTGAGGCTACTACTATATTATCTCGATCTCTCTATTTATTTCTTGATAAATTTTATAAGTGTACTACTACTTAATAAAAACAGAAACCAGCTAGTTAATACCCAGTGCTCATATATAAATTTTACTACTTCCATAATATTCCCCTATTAAATAATTTATAACCAAAGTTATTTTATCATACTTTGTATATATATGTACTATATTTAAATAGATGATAAACAATTAGTTTACAACACTTATACTCTTAATTTACTAGATAAAATCATTAAACTACCATTTTATGGTTTGATTATGGACTTATAATAAATTTTAAGTAGGCGATTATCATGAGTAATCTAACAAGCAACTTGCAACCTCTAATGGATAATAAAGGCATAACATCTGCTGATTTAGCCGGTGCGTTTATCAATATCCCCGGAAATTATTATCAATTGAAAAAACTAACCGATAAACATATTCTATGTTAATTATTTATTACATTGTTAAAATATTCTTAAGTTGGTAGCCTTGTAGGAAGTTCAAGGTATGGAGAAATAAAAATAGATTCTGATGCGATTGGGTCAGTTAATGATTTTTCTAACAGTAAAGATGGACCACATTTTTAAAACCCAGCTTCTTTTTGATGCTTCATCCGTAACAGGATAAGTAAATCTGCATCTTCATCAAAATCATATAGAATAGCATATCCAGAAGAGCCGAACTCTAATAAATATAATCTATATTCTCCAAAAAATGGAAAGGCTTTAGGAATAGTTGCAAGTAGCTCGAGTTTATTTTCCAATAACATTGCAAGCTTCTGCGCAGCAACCACATTTTTCTCATGTAAAAATGTGTATAACAGCTCAAAATCGCCAATAAATTCCGCTGTGTAAATTATTTGTGACATTTAAGCTTCCTGTTAGTATGGCCGTTTGCCAAGTCTTTTAACCATCCCTTAACTTCTTCATGATTACAATGCATGCCAGTTTTCTTGTAGTTATTTGCAGCCACCCTTGCCTCTTCCAAAAATGCTATTTTTTTGGCTTGCGAATCTAGATATGCTCTGGTTGCTTCTCTAATTAAATATGAAACTGACCTATCATATAATTTAGATAAATAGTTTAAACGTTCCAAATCACCAGCTTCAAATTTAGTTGGGATTGATTTAGTTAACATGGTATACCTCCGTATAATAATCTTATACCACATTATACCATAGCTAAGAAATAAGCGTCCTGGTATTTCATATTCAATATTGTAGCTCGTTTGAACCATGATGGTACTTTAACTGTCTTACCAACTGCAACAGAAATAGTCTTAGCATTAGCAAAATATAAATAGTGTGATTTACCAGATATCTCAATAGCTGATCGTCCTGATACGTGAATATCCATCTCGTGTATTGTTTGTAATGTATATAATAAACCGCTCCAAGTTATTTTATCATTAACTCGCTTATAAGCTTTATCATCTAACCGTTCCAGCCAATTTGAATGAACATACCACCACGCCAGATTCCTTGAAACCCCATATTGTCTTAAATAATCAGAGGTAAGAATGATACCGGTTGGAGTACTGTTTAATATATTTCTTAATATACTATCGTCTTGCATTGATGTATCCAATATATTAGTAAATATTAATCGCGAAATGCTTAGTATTACTAGACATTATAATACTATTATTTATGCCAATTAGTAAATATATTATCAATAACGTCAAGTAATACTGGACGTTTAGTTAATAAAATTTACTGAATCAAGAATGCTTGCCCATAAAAGCAGTTGATCCACCTCGAAACAACCCACTGAAATTATTGAAAAGCTTGGATAAATCCTTTAAATACACCTTAGATTTACAAATAATAAGTTTACAGCACTTATAATCTTAATATGCTTAATAAAATTATTAAACTACCACCTTATCGCATGAATATGGGTTTATAATAAATTCCAAGGTGGCAAAAATTAGTAATCTAACAAGCAACTTGCAACATCTAATTGCGACATTAAATTTGCACGATTAATTATGTTCATAATATCTCTCCATTTACGATAATTTTGTCCATATATGCCATAATACACCATACCTCAGAGCTTATATTTTGGTAAGATATGTTACCTTTAGTATTACTAAATCTTTCACTGGCTAAAAACCCATTTTTCTCAACAAACAAATGTGGTCCCCAACTTACCTTAATAGAACGATGCTCTGCTCCACCTAATTTATAACTACGCTCCTCTATACGCTCTGCGTCTACCTCAGAAACTGTAACCGCGTGTATTGATTCTATTATTCGTACTGTGGCGTCGCTAGTTGTACCTACAGCTGGAATATCTCTGGCCTCCCACTCAATTGCAGAAGGCTCTGCACTATCTTTTGGCCACATGCATATTCCAAACTCATCTTCAGCATGAGCTATACCAGAACAAAAGAATAACGCTAAAATTTGTTATAAAATAAGACATCCAAGCTTTTTTAAAATTTAAGCCAGTCTCCCAAGCCCAGTCTCTATAATTTAGCTATTTTTTTGATTTTTTCATCTTCACTTTTTAACATTACGGTTAAATAATCAGGAATTATGCTAGATTCTGGTTCTTCACCAGTTATCATGAATAATTTGGTATAGCCTTTCTCGTGTAAAGTCTTGGCAACAACTAGTCCATCGCCTAGAAATTTTCTCCCATCGCCTTCTCTGTCATAATAATTTCTATCAAGTATAATTTTAGTATCTAGCGGATATTGATCTATATCCTCTAAAAAACTATCCGGCTCATAATATGCATCAATAGTAAGGTCGGCAAAGCGCTTCTTCCAATCTCTAATAAACCATCTGGCATCATCAACCCATACAATATCAACTTTCTTACTGCCGGGCTTAATCTTCTTGTTCAAATTAATTGTAACCGCAAAAGCTAACTCTTTAGGTAATATTTTAACGCGTAAGTTGGTTGCATGTTCGCGTATTTCTTTATTAGCATAATGACTAGTAACCAATGTAGAACGTTTGATTTTAGTTTGTTCAATTACCTGCAATCCATTTATACTCTGATGTAATAATTCGTAATCAGTTAATAAACATATATTAATTTTTTCCTTGTCTGACAAAGAATTAATGAAATTAACCGCTTCCACACCTTCAGAAAAATGCCTGACTTTAAGCTCTGGTATTTTGACTAAACTAGGCGCAATCCTGGAGTCCCAAGCTCCATGAATTGATGGATCATCATCTAAAATAACTATGGTATCACCTTTAATTACTTTAATTTCTTCAGCAATCCAAAATGGCGGCTGGGCTTTAGGGAATTTTAATAAAATACTAGTTCTAATCCCTTCAGAAGACAATATCTCCATTTCACCAAAATTACGTTGTACTGTCTCACACACCTGCGTCAGGCCAATACCAGAACCACGCTTTTTACCCTCAGTGACAGGAATTCCTTTTTTGATTTTATCAATTAATTCCTTTGGCATACCTTTGCCATTGTCGGTTATAGTAATCATGACCCATTCATCATTGGCATTAAGTCTTAAGTCAATTTTTCCATCGGAATTATTCTTTAATGCTTCTACAGCATTATTTAATAAGTTAGATATCATTCGTTTAAACTGATTAGGACCGATCTGTATAAAAGCAAAATCAGCTTGTGGTTTAAAGTTGGTAATAAAGTTAACTTCTTTATGTTCATATCTTTTTTCTCCAAGAACTTCAAGCATAGCAGCAGATACCAGTACTGCCTCTGCCATTTCATTTTCATCAACTTCATTTTTATATCGGCTTAACATATGCTGCGCAATATCACTAATGCGCATTGAAGCTTGACGCAAAGTAATACGCTCTTCCTCAGGAATTACACGACTTGATTCATTAATTAACCCTCTAAGACTGGACAGTGGTGATTGAATATCATGGACTATTTGACCTACGAATTTCTTAAACTTCTCCTGTTCTTCGGCTGCAACTTTATGTTTTTCATTTTCGATCCTCAATTGTTCGGCTTCTTTCACACCAGTAATTTCCACAAAAGAACCTATAACTCCAATGATTTTACCTTCATCATCATATAACGGAGCTTTAGTTGATGAAAAACATTTTTTTGCCCCAGTAGTAATATCCTCAATCCATTCTTCTTGTGTCATAATCTCACCACTACGTATAACTTGTGAATTATGCGACACAATATGTTCCGCAGTATGTTCCGGATAAAATTCATATGGTGACTTACCAACAATATTCTGATAAGATGAACCGATCCTATTTAAGCAGTGTTCGTTAACACCTAAAACAACGCCGTCAGTATCATGCCAATAAGTCGATACCGGCAAGACTGGTGCAACTAATTCAAGGGCTTTAAATATTTTAGAACTATTAGGGCTTAAATCACCATCTAAACACTCTAAAGCATAAACCATATGAGGAACGTCTTTAAGATAATCTGCTACATACAAATTTACTGGTAATGGATCTATTGCCTCATATTTAAAAGCGTGTTCAACAATCAAAGGAAATCCAATGCGCTTAAATATATTTTTGAGATATCCGTTATGAGTACAGCATATAACAGATAAATTATTCGCCTGGCAATACTTAAATGCAGCTAACCACATACGCTTAACAACACCTTGTCCTGCGTATTTGCCCTGTATGGCAATTTTTGATAATTCTACCCCAGTATCTGATTTAGGTAAATACTTGTGCACTACTTCGCTACTTGGGTAACTTTCAAGTTCGAACTTATCATCAGCATCAGCACTCGTCAAACGCATACAGCCAATGAGAACTTTGTCATCGAAGGCCCCAAACCACAATGCACTATCAGTAAATCTATCTAGCAAAACCTTACTCCCGTTTTTAGTCTCTATCCTCAAACTTGAAGGATTATCAACTGCAAATTTCCACTGAAGCTCTTCAATATAAACTTGATATAGCAGCGCCGACGCATCTGAAATCAAATCAGTGGTTTTTAATAATTTTACTGTTAACATAGCTTCCTCCCCTACAGAGATAAATTGGTAATTAGATTTGAAGGTAAAAAAATAAGTTGATTTTATACATAAAAAATTAATTGATTACATATATACACCCAAACTAGATTGAAGTCACAATTAAGCAAAGAACATCATCACGCACCTATAGTTTGTAGACAAGAAGAGACACAAGGTATTGCAACTTGAATATGGTTGAATATAGCAAACTCGGATTTTAACGCAAAACGTGTATGAACAAAAAACTTATTTATGCAAAGTCAACATGAAACAGAAGATTTTTTAACACTATTTCCCGGCGTGCACCAGAACAGCAATGTTAACTATGCATCAGAAATTTTTGTAATTAACACTATAACTAACTAATCAGACATTCGTGGTGGATTTAGTATTATACACTATAATTTAAAGCTCATTGATCTAAATTTTATTATCAAACTTGATGAACTAATACATGGCATGAATTCCCGCCTGCGCGGGAATGACATAAATTTGCGCTGGAATGAAAAAAGTGTGTGCGGGGACGACACACCGGCTGGAAGGACATGATTTAGGCAATTTGCGGAAAATATTGAATTTTACTTACAAAAATAGCAGTCTTATTTACTTTTAAATATTTTTCAAATATGGTTAAATATCTACCTGAGCAATTACTTAAAAGCATCTTACTGTAACTTTTAGATCGCCATGAAGCCATCATGGTTTCTCGAAGGTGGCATAGAAGGTATTCGTGAGGGCTTTGATTCTAATAGAGCATTTTTAAAGTGCTTTAGCGAAGAGCATTATACCCATAGTGCTAAAAAAGCCCTCACGAATATGATTAAACATAGTATAATCTACTCCACTAGCGCCACACGCGCAAAAAATTAATTTTTATGTGATTTACATAAAATGATTCCAGAATCATTTTATTGAAGTTATAATAAAAAGACTTGGATATTTCATCAATATTCCAAGAGAATCAAATTAGCATCATTATATATCTATACAAGACAAATAACTTCAAACCCAAATTATATTTAGTGGAAAGAAGTTAATTATGCTAAAAACTAAAGATGGTAGATTACTTGATATACTCGTACTGTACTGGAAAGAAGTATTTGACGCAATATATGCAATAAACCCGGAACTAGCCGAGCTTATGCACGAACATTACGAGCGGCTAAAAGATTTGCCATTTTTTGTGGTAAATTATCCATTCGGCGAAAGAATAATTCATAACCGTAAAGCATATTTCCCTCTTGTAGGTGGCGGAAGCATCTGGTTTAACGATCCAGATTTACCCGATATCCTTCTTAATCATTTAAGCTATACTCAAGGTGTTGATAACCCAGTCGGAATGATTTTAAACAATGAATCTGAGTTTTACCGATCATTTGACCAACGTAATGTATCCTACCAAATAATAAAAGAAGGACAGCTTTTTGGCTTTGCTCATGTTATTGATGCAATTATGAAAAGCCGTTTGGAAAATAATAAAAAAGCAAATGTATCTATCTGGAATCTGGATGCTGGCGCCAGATCAGCATTTGTATTACCTAAAATTTCAGAAAATGGAAGCCATATACATTTATTAAAAACTTATGATATAGACGTAGAGAAACCATATACTTACACAGAACAGAGAAATGTTTTTCGGGCACTTAATGCCAGTGTTGATAAGCCATGGACACAATCCATTTTATATTTTCCCAAACAATTTCTTGATATGTTAAAAACGAACAAGCAATGCTCAGATATCTATCAGGAAATGGCAAATATCCATCGATCAGGTTATAGTATCTGGCATACTACATATGCAAAATGGGAGAGTGATATTAACTATGTATTCCAAAAAGCAAAAATTGATAGTCGTTCTGCATATGCTGTGAATATAGCCAAACATATATACCTGATTGTTGCTGGAGGTGTTCCGGGTTTTGCCCCAGCTACTGATGAAAATATGCTACCTAAAAAGTTAATTGAGGATGCATACACCAAGGCTGATGGATACGGTCTTACTGAATACTGGCCAACTATCATGCAACCCAAGCAATTTAATGCTCGGGAACCCGTGTATTATTCACTGGCTCTACCAACACTGATTGATTATAACCCTGAAACATTTAAGGGTAAAACGTCTATTGATCTTTTATCTAAAGTAATGATGATATTATGCAAATCACAGGAATATATATTAAATGAATTTGAAGACAGAGAATCGCTTTTATACGAAACAGCCATAAAAGCACAATTTTCTTTTTATCATGATGATCCAAATCCTGAAAAATATGGACGTATTATAAAAAATAGTGCCCTGTTGCCAGAAGAAGATTCCCGATTTTATAAAAAAGGCTGGACATTTCCATGGCGCAGCCAATTTGTTCGGGGATGTATCAAAATTGAACCAATAACAAAAGATTAAAATAAATGCATAATCCTGCATGATTTAGATGTATAATAGCTTATTATAGTTAAATGCATAGATCGCCACGCTGTGCTCGCGATGACAGCTTATAAATTATCAACAAGGAGAGCCGCTATGAATTCAAATAAAAGCAGATATTGGATAGCAGTTAGCGATGCCAGTAAATTAAAGATTTTTTCTAGTAATACCCCACCGTATAAACCCTGCACTGATTTAACTTTTGTTCAGGAAGTAGATCATAATCAAAGTCGTCTAAAAGCTCATGAGCTGGGAGACGATAAGCCTGGACGCTATAAGACCCATGAATCTGGTGGCTCATCCTACCAACACACTACAGATATCAAAGATGTAGAAAAAATACATTTTGCCAAGGAAATTGCCTTATTGTTAAAACAGGCTAAAAATTCAGATAAGTATGAACAATTAATACTTATTGTACATGAAAAGTTTCATGCGGTCGTAAAAGCACATTTAGATAAAACCGTACTTGACTCTATTTATAAAGAAATTGATAAGGATTTTGTAAACCGGACTACTGAAGATCTGATAAAAATGATCTTTGAAGAAATAAATGGTGCGAAGTAAGGAAGCAAGATTCCCGCCTACCACACACGTGTGTGCGCGGGAATGACAGACACGCTAAATGAATTAGTTCATAGTACTAGCAGGTACAAGTCCAGGCTTCACTAAGCATTCATTATAAATAATTGGACTAACCTCTTCAGTAATAGGCGTCAATCTAAAACATCAACCGTTTGCAGCAGACGTCAACTACTTTTTCTAGGATAACCATAGCCAAACTATAAGTTATTTGACCGAACTCTTATTATACACTATTTTTTATTATACCAATAATTATTAGTTCACCTATATCCCGCTGAAAAATGTTATAATAAGGCTAAGTAAATGTTATTGGTCTAGTGCTTGAATATTTGTAACCGCAAGTTAATCTTGAAAGTAAGTATCATGAAACTAATAAAAATAATACCCATTACCTGCTCAATATCCATAATTTGTGGATCTGCATATGCATTTAATAAAATACAAGTTATAACCCCGGCAGAATTTACAGAAACTCCCCCACCAGCACAATTTGACCCCAATGCAACATACTATGCTAGTAAATACCATCCCAAACTAAAGATATGCACTCAAACAGACCTGTCATATCACTCTGTGAGTGTTTCGTTTACAATGGATAAACCATATCGGTTCTATTTCTCCAAGCGACTTGGGCTCAAGTGTACGACAGATTGGTTGGACAGAAAGGCCACAGTTAGTGGAACTTTAGACATATTCGCAGAATTACGTGACAGTGAGGGTACTCTCCAAACTCCTAAAGATCAGTTGTTGCACACAGCTACAGGCTGGAATGGACCTGAAGAATGCCTCATAATGAATATAAATCCTCCAAGTTTGATGGGCCCAAATCCCCATCAGATCATAACTTTTGAAGAAACTACTGGTTGTTAGGTAAATTGATTCCAGCCTCCCACATGCGTGTGTCCGCGGGAATGAATATAGCAGCGGGAATAACAGCATAAGATGCCACGTTGACACACGCGTGTGTGCGCTCGCAATGACATGTGTGCGGGAATGACATTTTTGTTGTAAAATATGTTATAATAACGGTTAAATTTGTAAAACCACCTAGTAAGTTACTGCCATAGTAACAACATTACTATTAATATATGAGGAAAGATTCATAATGTCGATTGAAGTGCTAAAAGGACTAGAAAGAAAAGTAACTTTCACAATTAAAAAAGATGAAGTGCAAGCTATGGTTAACACTGAATTAAAAAAATATGCTAAAAAAGCAAAAATTCAAGGTTTCAGACCAGGTAAAGCTCCACAGAATATCGTTGAACAAATGTATGGTGGTCAAGCCTATGAAGATTCATTAAACGATCAAATTAATAAAAAATTTGGCGATTATATCGATCAAAACAAAGTAGAAATAGTTGGCTATCCAAAATTTGATTTAACCCAAAGTGAAGGTGAAGAATTTGTTTTTGCCGCAGTATTTGAAGTTATGCCTGAAATTAAAATTGGCGATTTAACCTCAAAAGAAGTTGTAAAACCTACATGTAAATTAACTGATGAAGCAGTACAAAAAACGATAGATACTTTACGTAGCCAACGCGCAACATATACGGAAGAAGATAAAATAGCCGAAAATAGTGATAAAGTAACTATTGATTTTGTCGGCACTGTTGATGGTGTAGAGTTTGATGGCGGAAAAGGAAGCGACTATCCATTCGTACTTGGCCAAAATATGATGTTACCCGACTTTGAAGCAGGTATTATTGGACTTAAAGCCGGACAAAGCAAAGAAGTAACAGTAGCTTTTCCAGATAACTACCACGCTGAAAACCTAAAAGGCAAAAAAGCAGTTTTTAATATTAGCTTAAAGAATGTCGCTAAACAACAACTGCCTGAATTAACTGAAGATTTCATTAAATCTCTTGGTGTTCATGATGGAAGTAGTACTAGTTTAACTAAAGAAATTAAAGAAAACCTGGAGCGTGAAGTGAATCGTCGTCTACACGCAAAACTACGCGATAATATCCTAAATGCATTATTTACATCAACACCAATTGATGCACCACAAGCTATGGTCCATGATGAGATTCATCGCATGATGAAACAAACCGAAGAAAACATGAAAAAACAAGGTTATCCAGCTGAGAAAATTAAGCTTACACATGAAATGTTCACACATGATGCCAAACGCTTTGTAACATTACGTTTACTTGTTCAGGAATACATCAAAGAAAATTCTCTGACTGTTGATGATGCTGAAGTAAAAGCCTATGTTACTGATATGGCAAGTATGTATGATGATCCAGCTGAATATGTTAACTGGTATTATCAAGATAAAATACGTGTAGCTACTGCCAGAGCTATTGCAATGGAAAATAAAGTAATTGATAGCATTGTATCTAAAGTAAAAGTTAAAGAACAAGAAGCTAATTACGAAGAGCTAATGCGCGAACAGATCTAAATATAAACTCTTCCTTTTACTAAAACCACTTCTTCTGAAGTGGCTTTTTTATTTAGATTGCCACGCCTTGTATAAACAAGGCTCGCAATGACTCTAAATAGATTCCTCTTCGTAGGTGCCAAAAGCGGTTAATTTACCCCGTATATCAATTACTTCATACTGCTTATCATTAAAATTAATCTGTATTTCCTGACCTACATAAATTGGATTGCAAAATGTAATCTCTATTTGTTTAATCTGTTTATTACAATCACAGGTAAAGAATTTTAGCAAGAAATTTAGTGTTGCCATACCCTGGATAAAAGCTTTGGGATAGCCAAATAATTTGGCAACACTGGAGCTCGTATGAACCGGATTACGATCCCCTGAAACTTTACCAAAAGCAATCCCAAAATTCTCTGGTATATGAATAGAACCTTTTTGGATAGATGCACCCATTAACTTTGCCTGGCGGTCACGTAACCCGCCAAAATGACTAACATCACTATGATTATACATTGATGAATGTAATAACTTATTTGCATCAGATTCTTTTAAATTTTTTATCAGCATCTCTCCAGAACAATGCACAACGCCCTCACCTTGCATATTTTTTAGTGTTCCAGTGAGCATAACAATCGCTCTACTTTTTTGGTAAACAACTATATCCTGAATATTTGTTTTAAATTCCATCTTCTCAAAGTTATCAAGTTGCACTGTATTGTCAAAAGTAAACTTCTGATGTAAATGAAAAACATTTCGATGATTTATTTTAAGGTTATTTATCGCCGACATAACCTGATTAATTGCTAGCGGCCAAAAATAAGTAAATGGTACATGAACCTTTATATCACTTACCCCAAACAGTTTAAGCCATGCTGATTTTTCTTTTTTATTTAGCTGAAACCTTCCCTTAAAACTTAATGGCTTAGCTGGCAAACGCAATTGTTGCTTGCGTGACATTCCGCGGATAGCTTTATAATAAAATTTACCCATATGAATTAGTCGTTTTATCATGATAGTCTCCTCCAAAAAAGCCTTATAATGCAAAATCTTAAATTTAATTCAGCGTTAGATTGCCACGCTTCGCTCGCAATGACGGGCAGAGATTGCCACGCTGCACTCGCAATGACGGGCAGAGATTGCCACGCTGCACTCGCAATGACGGGCAGAGATTGCCACGCTGCACTCGCAATGACGGGCAGAGATTGCCACGCTTCGCTCGCAATGACGGGCATGGATTCCCGCCTGCGCGGGAATGACATTATGCTCGCAATGATGTGAGTTGCTCTGCAGCTGGGAGTCCTTTAGCACTTTTTACTTCTCCACCCCGTCAGGCCTTGCCTGCCACCCCTCAAGAGGGGAATTATAAATTCATTAATTCAATATGTATTTTTTCTGCATCATTGCCAACATAAATTTGCTTAATCTTCTCATCAATATCTATTACTCTCAGATCCCCTGGTAACAGACTTAAATCTATCTTTGAGCTATCTTTTATACTACAGCGTAAGCGTGTAATTGCTACAAGGCTTATGCTTTCAATATTGTCTAAACCACCAAGAGCCTGAATAATCTGTTTTGCTGTATTCAAGTGATAGATACTATTGGTAGCATGATCTCGCCCTAGATCCCCTACTGCTAAGGGATGACACTGCTTGATTTGTGATTCATTTAATGAGTCTACTTTAATGTCTGGCACAATATGCTTATGTTCTGCCTTTGGTGGTGTTGCTATCGGGTTGGCGGCCATTGCATCACGAATTTCACCGGCAATTATCTCGGCTGTAGTACCTAATACTACCTGCAAGTTCTCATGATTAACAGCGATAACACCACGAGCGCCCAAGTCTTTTAACATAATGCGATTAATATTATTGGAATCGAGTACAGTTAAACGTAACCTAGTTGTGCAGGCATCAATCGAAACCAGATTATCCATCCCACCCAGGCTATCAATAAACTGTAACGCTCGTGATAAATCTGGAGTAGCCGTATTAGCTGGTGTGTTACTACGATTACGCGCATCCCGCCCAGGTGTAGCCAAATTAAATGTCCGTATAGCAAAACTGAAAGTAACATAGTATATAGTAAAAAAGAGTAAACCTACAGGCAATAAAAATATCGGGTTTACTGCATGTTTGTAAAATAAAACATAATCAATCAGGCCTGCTGAAAAGGTAAAACCCAAATGAACATTTAAAAGCGACATCAGGGCCATGGATAAGCCAGTAAAAACCGCATGAATTAAAAATAACACCGGTGCTAAAAACACAAAGGAAAACTCAATCGGCTCAGTTACACCCGTTAAAAATGAGGTAAGCGCCATTGATAAAAATAATCCAGCGACAGCCTTTTTATTCTCAGCCTTAGCATTATTATACATTGCCAAACAAGCCGCTGGAAGCCCAAACATCATAATCGGAAAATAGCCAGCCATAAAATAACCAGCAGTCCTATCACCAGACATAAACCTGGCAATATCGCCATGGACTATAATACCAGTTACATTCTTAAAATCACCAAAAACAAACCAAACCAAGTTATTTAATATATGATGTAAACCTGTCACTAATAATAATCTATTTAAAACCCCATAGAAAAATAAACCTAATGGTCCGGATTTTAATAGCCATGAACCTGAGACATCCAGACCAAACTGAATTGATGGCCAGATATAACCAAGAGCTACCCCCAATAATACCGCACTTGCACCCGTTATAATAGGGACAAAACGCTTTCCCCCAAAAAATGCCAGATATTCGGGGAATTGAACTGCCCTATATCTATTATACAACCGAGCGGCAATAACCCCAATTAAAACTCCACCCAATACACCAGTATTAATATTTTTATTCATCGTAAATAAAATAGTGGTCATTATAAAGTAACCAACCGCCGCCGCAAGGGCCGCAGTACCATTGTTATCTTTAGCCAGGCCAACAGCTACTCCCAGAGCAAATAGAAGTGGTAAATTAGTAAATATCGCATTGCCTGCATTGGCAATATATTTTAAATCCAATAGATCTGGCTGTCCTAGTCTTAACAATATTCCAGCAACAGGTAATAACGCTATTGGTAACATTAATGCACGACCAAGTTGGTGCATATCGTCAAATTTGTATTTCATAACTTATCCTGTTAATTTGCCATGCTCATAAATTTATGCTGCAAGAAATTTTTAGATCGCCACGCTGCGCTCGCGATGACGAATGTCAATTTGCCATGCTCATAAACTTATCCCGCAGGTGTTGCCTGACTTCAAACGCCCCGGACAACTCCAAACAATGTAATGCTGCGTCAACACACTCACTATAATTTAAATTGCGTATAAATGCTTTATTTTCAGCAACTAAATTAGCGCTCATCGATAGCTGATCAATCCCCAAACCAATTAATAAAGGAATCGCTAATTTTTCTGAAGCCATAAGACCACAAACAGATACTGGTCGATTGAAAGGCTTTGCGCCTTTAATAACCATATCAATGCTTCTGATTACCGCTGGATGCAAATGGTCAATTTGTGCGGCCAGTCGCGAATTTTCTCGGTCTATAGCAAGTATATATTGGCTTAAATCATTAGTCCCAATAGAAAAAAATGCTACTTCCTCTGCAAAGACATCACTCATGAGCGCAACTGATGGGACTTCAACCATAATACCCAACTCGATGTCGGCAGTTATACCATTTTGCTCTTTTATTTCAGTAAAAATTTGCCTAACTTCGCGATATTCTTCAATAGAACTAATCATAGGCAACATAATTTTTATATTTGATTTATTGACCATGGCAATTGCAGTTAATTGGTCAATTAGTAAATCTTTACACTCCAAAGATAAGCGAATCCCTCTAAGGCCCAGCACTGGATTTTGCTCATGCGGCATATTTAAATAATGAATATGTTTTTCACCACCCGCATCCAGAGTTCTAATTATAAATGGAACATCACCAATATTGGCGGTAATATCCGCATATATTTTATATTGTTCAGCAACCGTTGGTGCACTCTCATGGTTTAAAAAAATAAATTCAGTTCTAAATAGTCCAATTCCCGCACCACCATTTTGTAACATCCCGTCTGAATCCGCAGCATTATCAATATTGATATAACAATCAATCTGATGCCCATCTTTAGTTTGTGCTTTAACCTCTGCATTTTGCAAGTCCTGCTCATGCTTATGGACAAGGCCCGCCAAATATGTACTTACCTCATTTTTTTCGATTTCAGAAGGAGCGAGGTTTACATATCCATCTTTACAATTTAGAACCACCTGAATATTATCTTTAGTTTCCAAAATCCCTTCATTAACACCAACCAATAAAGGGATTCCCTTTGCTCTGGCAATGATTGCAGTATGGGATGTAGTTCCACCATATACCCAAATTAAACCAACTATATTTTTATCAATACTCACCAAATCAGTAGGTGTAAGCTCATCAGCTAAGAGTATTGTTGGCACATTGTGAGCAGGCTCTTCTATTTTAGCAATATTCATAGCCAATAAAATCCGATTACGCAGATCTCTAAAATCATCCTGGCGTTCAATTAATAATGAGTTATTTGATTTAGCTAATAAATTACAATTATGTTCCATCACCTGATCTACGGCAAACCCGGCTGATTTATTATTATTAATTATTGATAAACATCTACTAATTAAGTCTGGATCACAGAGGATTTGGATATGAGCTTCTAAAATTCCACTATATACCTGATCATTATTAGTCAAATTAACAAGATTATATTCAATATCTTTTTTTACTGCATTTAATGCATCATAAAATTTATTTTTTTCAAGCAAAACACCGTTAGCATTCTCTTCTAAAATAAAGCTTAATCTACTCTTTTTTACCAATACTCCACAAGCAGCACCAAATGATGCGGCAATGCCATAATATTTATTGCCTTCAATATGCCGTGATGATATCTGATTTTTATGCTCATCTCTGGTACTATCATAAATATGCCCCAGCACATAGCTTAAACGGTCTATAACCTCACTATTAGCGGCATAAATATAAACAGTATCATTTTGATTTACAGCTAACCCCAATAAACTAATAATGCTTTTTGCATTTACCAGCTTATCATCTTTTTTAATTAATATTTCGCTATCATATTTTCTGGCAATTGAACTAATTGCAGCTGCAGGCCTGGCATGAATACCATGTGGATTTGAAATTAGGATCGGTTCGGACTTAATCAAATTACTAATTTGTGATCGGTCTAGCGCATCTTTTTCGGCTATTGCTTTTCTCTTAATTTGCATTATTGGAAAACCAGGTCTGGTTTCTCGCTGCGGTACAACACAAAAGCTAAAAAATTCTTTGTTTAAATCGAGTAATACGACAGGTGTAATTAAGGTTTTTGCACATTGTGCAATATAATCCAGATCAAACTCACCAATCACATCGCCCTGCTTAACCCAATCACCATCACTTACATGGATATTAAATCCATCACCATTGAGTCTAACTGTTTCCAGGCCAATGTGTATAAGAATATCAAACCCTGTATCAGCAGCAAGAATAATTGAATGCTGCGCGGGATGCACTGATTTTATTATACCATTAACCGGTGCATAGATTTTATTGGATAGTGGATCAATTGCCACACCATCGCCAACAAGTTTTTCGGCAAATACCTGATCTGGAACCTGAGTTATATCTAACATTATGCCAATAATGGGTGGATATAAATCAATAACCTGCTCTTCTTGCATATAAATATACCCCGACAGTAGTAACATTTCAAATTGTCTAGGTATATTGTAACACGCTATTTTATTAGATTCAAATGTTTTTTACTATAAAAGATACTATAACCTAAAATATATATATAACCGAGCATTGGTACGACGAATGATATTACTATGTTTGAGTTATCTGCAATACGTCCCTGAATTATTGGTAGTATTGCCCCACCCAAGATCATCATCACCAAAAAAGATGATGCTTGCTCTCTATATTTACCCAACCCAGCCAGGGCTAAATTAAAGATATTCGGCCACATTACTGAATTAAATAAACCGGCAGATAACAGTGCCCAGACTGCAAAATTACTATTATACGTACTTGCCGCAATGAACAAAATAGTAACATTCACAATTGAAAACAAAATTAAATTAATCCTGGCATCACGTGAAAACATAAATAAAATAATGGACAGGATAATAAAACCAATATAGTAATTTATATTGGTGTCAAGTGTACCAGTGGTATATAATATTAAACAAGTCAAAAGGATACTAATTACAATCATTGTAATTAGTTTACGTAATTTACCAACTTCACTCAGAGCAACTCCCCCTAAAAACCTGCCTATCATTGCCCCACCCCAGTAAAAAGCCAGGTATTTACCTGCGATATTTTCAGCCATAGATAAAGTATCTGCAGACTTTAAGTATGTAATTAAATTACTCCCTATCGATACTTCCGCACCCACATAACAGAAAATTGCCAGCATACCAAATAATAAATTGGCATGATTTAAGGCATAAGGTTTACCACTTTCGGCATTAAATGTATGCTCTTCTTTAGTATGCAAAAATTTCCAGATAAGAAAAGTAATTACTACGAAAAATAAGAATAAAAAGATGTACGGATATTTTAAACGTTCATGGTGGGTATTAACTTTAAGTATTGTATAGAAAACTAACACACCAACAATTGGTGCAACTGCTGTTGCCAGTGAATTAAACCCGCCAGCTAAATTAAGACGGCTGGCCCCGGTTTTTCCAACACCTGAGATTATTACTAATGGATTTGCTGAAATCTGTAAAAACGTAAAGCCAAAACCAATCGAAAATAAACCAACTAAGAATATAGGATAACTGGCAAACATTGCTGCAGGGATAAAAATTAGACACCCCAGTGCAGACAAAGCTAACCCAAATAAAATAAGCCCTTTGTAGCCAAGCTTATAGAAGAATGGTAGACCAAACATAGAGCATACAATATAAAACAAGGAACCAATAAAGTAAGCAATAAAAAAAGCAAATGATACAAAGTTGGCCTCAAACTGGCTCAAGACAAACATGTGTTTTAAAATTGGTGTCAGCAAGTCATTTAAGCAGGTTACAAATCCCCAAGCAAAAAATAGAAAGAGCAACACAATAAAATTAACATTATTTTTTGACATTTTTGACAGCATGGCGGATCCCTATAAATTGATGTAGATAAGGATTGTACATAAAGTCAGGCAAAAAAGCAAATATAAGCGATCTTAAGCATCTTGTTTTAATTGTTCAAGAATTGCCGGATTTTCTAAAGTCGATGTATCTTGGGTTATCTCCTCATCCCGTGCAATACTTCTAAGCAAGCGGCGCATGATTTTTCCTGAACGGGTCTTGGGCAAATTATCACCAAAGCGAATCTCATCCGGTTTGGCAATTGGGCCAATTTCTTTGACTATCCACTGGCGAAGCTCTTCGGCTAATTCACGCCCTTCTGCCCCAACTGGTCTGCTCTTACCGCCCTTACATACTACAAAAGCAAAAATTGATTCGCCTTTTATATCATGCGGTTTACCCACAACAGCAGCTTCAGCAACTCGTGGATGCAGAGCCAGTGCTGATTCTATCTCCATCGTACCCAGTCTATGACCAGATACATTTAAAACATCATCAATACGCCCTAAAATCCAAAAGCATCCATCATTGTCTAAATGAGCGGAATCCCCAGCTACATAATATTTACCACCGCCAATATCTTGTGGAAAATATGAGTTAATATAACGCTCGGGATTATTCCAGATATTTCTAATTTGTGATGGGAATGGACGCTTAATAACTAAATACCCATCATGATTACGTCCAACTGAGTTACCCGCTTCATCAATAACATCAGCTATAATGCCCGGTATCGGCGAAGAACACGACCCAGGCTTCATGTCGGTCACCCCAGGAATTGGACTTAACATTAGTGAGCCGGTTTCAGTTTGCCACCAGGTATCAACTATTGGACAACGTTTTTTACCCACAACTTCATAATACCACATCCAGGCTTCCGGATTTATCGGTTCGCCAACTGAGCCCAAAAGACGTAATGTGGATAAGTCGAACTGTTCGGGTAATGCTGCATCTATTTTAATCAAAGCACGAATAGCAGTCGGCGCCGTATAGAATATACTAACTTTATGCCGCTCTATCATCTGCCAAAAACGAGATGCATCCGGATAGGTTGGAATACCTTCAAATATTACCTGAGTAGCACCAACCGCTAAAGGACCATAACATACATATGTATGCCCTGTAATCCAGCCTACATCTGCGGTACACCAAAAAATATCACTATCTGGCTTAATATCAAATACCCATTGCATAGTTAAAATAGCACCCAGTAAATATCCAGCACTTGAATGCTGTACCCCCTTTGGTGTACCCGTGCTACCCGAAGTATACAAAATAAATAATGGATGCTCGCTTTCAACAACCTCTGGATTACAAATATCAGATTGATTATTAACCAGATCATCCCACCAGATATCACGGCCGGCTTCAAAATGACAATTCTCTTTGGTACGTTTATTTACTATAACGTTTTTTATTGGATTGTTATGGGCTAAAATCTTCAAGGCTTCATCTACATTGGGTTTTAATGGCAGGTTACGTCCACCACGTGCTTGAGCGTCAGCAGTAATTAGATATGTAGCCGATGCATCGGTTATCCGCTCAGCTAAAGATTTTGCCGAAAACCCGCCAAATACCACCGAGTGAATTGCACCAATTCTGGCACACGCCTGCATCGCAACTATGGCCTCAATACTATGCGGCATATAGATTATTACCCGATCAGATTTCTTTACGCCAATATGTTTCAAGCCATTGGCAAAACGACAAACAAGTTCAAGTAATTCTTTATAACTAACCGTGCGGACTAGTCCATCATCTGACTCGAAAATAATAGCAGTTTTATTCGGATTGCTTAAAACATGTCGGTCAAGACAGTTATATGAAATACTTAATTTACCATCTTCAAACCATTGATAAAATGGTGCTTTTGTTTCATTAAGTATTTTAGTGAATGGTTTATCCCAGGAGATGTGTTCTAGCGCCAGATCACCCCAAAAACCAGTATAATTAGTTTGGGCTTTTTGGTTTAGTTCATCAAATTTTTTCTGCGTTAAATTTGCCTGTTTTACAAAGCTGTCATTCGCAGTAAAAACCTGACTGGTATTAGTAACTGATTTTAGTCCAGACATATATATTCTCCTAAAAAAGCAGTTAACATCAAGAATAACAAAAATATTAGCTGCTTTTGGGGGACAATACGGTGTAAGTGGGGCTCTACTAGAATCTTAGTGGTGAAATATACTACTATTGATATCTACGCGTCACATAGCGTGGAACTCCCCCACCCCGTCATGCAGAGCATGACACCCCTCCAGAGGGGAATTAGCTATTGATTAAAAATATCTTTTAATTTATCTATGAATGTCCGGGTACGTGGTTGATGTTTTGCCGAACCACCAATTTCTGTTTCAAATTGACGTAAGATTTGTTTCTGTGATTCAGTTAGTTTAACTGGTGTTTCAACCAACATATGACAATATAAATCTCCATGCCCAATTCCACGCAGTGATTTAACACCTTTTTCCCGTACCCGGAGTTGGCTATTGGTTTGCGTTCCTTCAGGAACTTTTAATTTGACAACTTTACCATCCAATGTTGGTATATCCACTTCACCACCAAGTGCTGCTGTGATAAAGCTAATCGGCACTTCACAATGTAAATCTCTACCTTGACGCGTAAATACTTTATGCTGACGAACACGGATATGAACATATAGGTCACCATTTGGTCCACCATTTAGTCCGGCTTCGCCCTCACCCGTTAAACGTAATGTGGCACCGTCATCAACACCAGCTGGAATATTTACATTAACCTTACGGTTTTCTTTAACCAGACCTACTCCATGACATACTGTACAGCGGTCTTTTATCATCTTGCCCGAACCGTTACAATCCGGACAAGTTTGTTGTACCGAGAAAAAGCCCTGAGCAAATCTAACCTGACCATGCCCTTTACACGTAGTACACGTAATCACGTCAGAACCTTTTTTTGCGCCACTGCCATTACATGTGCCACACTTTTCAGTGCGCGGGAAAGTTATTTGTTTTTCAGCACCAAAAGCCGACTCTTCCAGCGTGATATCTATTTGATACTCAAGATCACGCCCTCTGGTTGCACCGTTCGCTGAACGTCCGCCACTGCGTCTGCCGCCGCCAAAGATATCACCAAAATTTTCAAAAATGTCCTCGAAACCACCACCATGGGTAAAGCCTTCAAACCCACCAGGCCCGCCGGAGGCTGAGTTACCGCCAACCCCAGCATGACCAAATTGATCAAACATCTGTTTTTTTTGTGGATCAGATAGTACTGCGTAGGCTTCTTGTAATTCTTTAAATTTTTCTTCCGATTTTTTCTTTTCGCTATCTGGCAGAGTCGAAACCCTATCTGGATGAAATTTCATTGCCAGTTTGCGATAAGCCTTTTTAATCTCTTCATCGTTAGCATTTTTTGCAACACCTAATATTTCGTAATAATCACGCTTTGCCATAATAAATTTTTAACCTTTTAATTAATAACCATTTACGGTATATAAGACCGTTTAACAAAAAATCAAGCATATTGTCACTCCCGCGCTTCTCTATGTCATCCCAGCGGTTGCGGGGATCCATGCTTGAGATTCCCGCCTTCGCGGGAATGACAGTCTTCGCGGGAATGATAGTGCTGCTCTGGAATGACACTGGTTATTCATGGCCGTAGGCTTGTTCGCCATGCTCCAATAAATCCATACCACTGATTTCATTATCTTTACTTACTCTAATTCCAATTGTTTTATCCAAAACAAAAAGGATAATATAAGTTGCCACAAAACTAAATATTGCAGCACACACTGTAACAACTACTTGTTTATACAATAAACTGGCATTACCATAAATTAACCCATTGGGAACAATTGGATTTATTTCGTGAGAAGCAAATACGCCAACTAATATACTGCCTAGAAAACCAGGTATTCCATGGCACATAAAAACATCCAATGTATCATCAACCCTACGTTTTAATTTAGCATAAAAAATGGTCAGAATATACGATAACGTGGAAGTTATAGCACCAATAAATATTGCTGAACTAATACTCACATATCCTGCAGATGGAGTGATTGCCACAAGACCCATTATTGCTGAACCGCATACCCCGGAAATTGTCTTTGCATGCCCCGTAATCAAATCACAAAACATCCAGGCCATCATTGAAGCAGAAGTGGCAAATAATGTCGTGGCTATAGCCATAATTGTTATGTTAGACACGCTCAAAGCCGAACCTGCATTAAAACCAAACCAGCCAAACCAGAGCATCCCAAAGCCAAGTACCGTATACGGTAAACTATGTTTACTGTTTTGTATCAAAGGCGCGGTACGTGGTTTTAGTACCATAGCTAATGCTAAACCGGAAAACCCGGCACTAACGTGTACTACTACACCACCAGCAAAATCAAAAGCACCAAACTTGTCAGCTATTCCATGTGAGTTCCATATACAATGAGCAAGTGTACAATAAACAATTATCACCCACAGAACAATGAATAATAAATAACTATTAAACTTCATCCGCTCCACACCCGAACCTGAAATAATAGCTGGAGAAATGCTGGCAAACATCGCTTGAAAACAAATAAATGCTACAGCTAAAACACTAGTACCCTGAATAACTGTATCTGGTTTTATTCCATTTAAAAACATCATATGCGTTGCACCGATGAAGTTGTCAGTACCAGAAAAAACCAGCGAATAACCAATAAACCACCATACTATCGGAATAATTCCAAGCGTAACAATACTCATTTTTATGGTATTTAAAGTATTACGCCTGGAAACAAATCCCGAATAGAAAAAGGCTAAGCCAAAATTCATAAATAATACCAGGATTGCCGATAAGGCAACCCATATTGAATCTCTATAAATTATGTCACTCATTTTATTGGTTTCTTTATTAAAAATATGGATTCCCGCCTACGCGTGAATGACAGCTTAGGGATTCCCGCCTGCGCGGGAATGACAATCTATTAGAGACTGTAGTACATTTCATACTCTACCGGATGACTAATCATACGATACTTATCAACTTCCATTTGCTTAAGTTCAATAAACGCATCAATCCATTCATCACTGAATACCCCACCACGTTTCAAGAATTCACGATCCTTATCCAAATTATATAAGGCCTCTTCTAAGCTACCACATACCTGAGGGATCTTCGATAGTTCTTCTTTGGATAATTCATATAAATTTCTATCAGATGGTTTGCCTGGATCAATTTTATTGATAATTCCATCAATTCCAGCCATCATCATTGCCGAATAAGCTAAATATGGATTGGACATTGAATCTGGAAAACGTACTTCAATCCGTTTTGCCGCTTCACCTTGTGTTACAGGAATACGAATAGACGCAGACCGGTTACGCGAAGCATAAGCCAGTATAACTGGAGCTTCATATCCAGGAACCAGGCGTTTGTATGAATTAGTTGATGGGTTGGTAATCGCATTTAATGCTTTGGCATGTTTGATAATTCCACCAATATAATGTAGTGCAGTCTCAGATAATCCAGCATAACCAGAACCCGCAAATAAATTCTTTCCATCTTTCCAGATAGATTGATGTACATGCATACCAGAACCATTATCACCAACAATTGGTTTAGGCATAAACGTAGCAGTTTTACCAAAACGATGGGCAACATTTTGAATTACATAACGGAATGTTTGTGACCAGTCACCACGCGTAACCAAAGTACTAAATCTGGTACCAATTTCGCATTGTCCGGCTGTTGCAACTTCATGATGATGTATTTCAGTTGGAATACCAAGCTCTTCAAGCACACATACCATTTCAGCGCGAATATCATTTAATGAGTCTACAGGCGGTACAGGAAAATAACCGTTTTTTGTAGTTGGGCGATGTCCCGTGTTGCCACCATCAAATTTTTTGGAACTGGACCAGCCAGCTTCTTCGGATTCAATTTTTACATGACAGCCACTCATATCATGACCCCATGTTATTGAATCAAAAATAAAGAATTCTGGCTCAGGACCAAAAAAAGCTTTGCTACCAATACCAGATTCACTCAAAAATTTTTCTGCTTTTTTAGCTATACCACGTGGGCATTTTATGTACGGCGTAAGCGTAATTGGATCATAAACATCACAAGTTATAAATAATGTATTATGCTCATAAAATGGATCCATTTTAACTGTAGATAAATCTAACTTTAATAACATATCAGAGCACTCAATACCCTGCCAGCCAGCAATTGAAGAGCCATCAAATGGATGTCCGTATTCTACCAGACTTTGCGTAAATTGATGCGTGGGAATAGATACATGATGTTCTTTACCCAAAGTATCACTAAAACGCATGTCGACAAACTCTATTTCATGCTCCTCTAATATTTTTTTAATATCGCTAAATTGTACTTTCCCATTTTCAGCAACTATTTTTTCTATTTCAGTAAAATGCATGTTCACCCCTTCTACAAATTAATATTAATTACCACGTACCAAAAAATTATTAATCGCTGCGGCACATTTTCGTCCCTCAGCAATCGCCCGAACAACAAGAGTTGCGCCAATTCTCGCATCTCCTGCAACAAAAATCTTTGAACCAGTTTTTACCTGAAAATTCTGATTAACTGGCTTTTTATTAGAATCAAATCTCAAACCAAACTCACTTACCAAATTTGCAGTTGTACTTATTGTGAAACCAATAGCCAATATCAACAAATCACATGGAATAATTCGCTCTGTGTCTGGAATTTCCTGATAAGTAGCAGCTAATTCAGATGGATCATTTTTAATAAAGCCCAAATCGGCAATTTTTAATCCAACTACATTATTATTTTCAGTTACAATATCCTTTACTTTGATTGAAAACATTCTGGTGCAACCTTCCTCATGTGAGGATGATTGCCTGAATTTACGTGGCCAATAAGGCCATGGTGTGGTTTCACAACGAGTAGCTGGTGGTTTTGGCGCATAGTCAATTTGAGTAATTGATCCCGCCATTTGCCGATTAGCTGTACCGACACAATCAGAACCTGTATCACCACCACCAATAATTACAATATGTTTACCCCCGGCATTTAACCACGAATTTTGATATGGTAAACCCTCATGATTATTTAAACCGATTCTACCGTCATTAACAAGTTGATTTTGCGCAGTTAAATACTCCATGGCATAAGTCACACCGTTCATTTCATGCAATTTATTTATATTCAATAAATTAGCTTGTGTTGCTCCTACAGTTAGTGCAATTGCATCATATTCATCCAATAATGACTTACTTTCAATATTAACCCCAACGTGAGAGTTGGTCTTAAAAACTATTCCTTCTTGCTCCATTAAATTGATACGACGATCAATTATATTTTTTTCCAATTTAAAATCTGGCACACCATAACGCAGTAAACCACCAATTTTATCCGCGCGTTCATAAACCGTAACCGTATGTCCCTCTTTGTTTAATTGACTGGCTAGAGCCAACCCAGCCGGACCAGAACCAATAACTGCAACCTTTTTCCCTGTCCTGGTGCTAATTTTAAGCGGTTTTATTAAACCATGCAGAAAACCATATTCAGCAATAGATTTTTCTATTTCTTCTATGGTGACCGGATCTTTATTTATATCTAAAACACAGGCCGACTCACAAGGCGCCGGACAAATCCTACCAGTAAATTCAGGAAAATTATTGGTACTTGATAATATATCCAGCGCTTTTTGCCAATCTTTGGTGTATACTGCATCATTAAATTCTGGAATCACATTACCCAGCGGGCAGCCATTTTGACAAAATGGAACCCCACAATCCATACAGCGACCAGCCTGATTATTTAGCTCCTGATCCGACAATGGAGTCATAAATTCTTTATAATGACTAACTCTTGTCTTAGGATCTTGTTTTTTTGGAACAAGCCGTCCAAATTCTAAAAACCCAGTTACCTTACCCATTTTTTTGCTCCGTCATCGCAGGCGTTGCAACTTGTGTCATCGCGAGCTCACAGACGCGTCTGGTAGTGTGGCGATCTAAATTGCCTTTTGCCAATACACTTTTTAGCTCTTTAGGCATAACTTTAACAAAATTCTTTACTTCCGTATCCCAATTTGCCACCATAACACTGGCAAACTTGCTTCTTGTTGTTTTAAGATGTTGCTTAATATGATTTTGTAATTGTCGAATATCATGCTCACTTAGCGGATCCAGATCAACAGTCTCTATGTTACATTTTTTTTGTAACTGATTATCCAGATTATATACGTAAACAATCCCACCACTCATACCAGAAGCAAAATTTTTACCAATACGCCCTAAGACTACAACCTCGCCACCAGTCATGTACTCACAGCCATGATCACCAACACCCTCAACAACAACTATAGCACCGGAGTTACGCACACAAAACCGCTCACCAGCAGTACCATTTATATAAGCACTGCCGGATGTTGCTCCATAAAATGCCACATTACCAATTATTGTACTGCTATTAGCTTCAAACATTGACTGCAAATTTGGATAAACAATAATCCGACCACCGGATAAACCTTTACCCACATAATCATTTGCTTCACCCTTTAGGGTAAATGTAATTCCCTGAGTTAGAAAAGCACCAAAACTCTGCCCGGCAGAACCAGAAAAATCGTAGCCAATCGTATTATTGCCAAGGGTACGCCATGAATCAAAGTTAGTTATAACATAATTGGATAACATTGCACCAACTGTACGATCGGTATTTCTAATATCAAAATTTTCCAGTATTTTTTTGGCCGAACTTGAAGCCCAGATAGCCGTCTTATCAATAAGGCGTCGATCTAATACTGTATCAATTTTATGCTCTTGTTCCTTGCTTTTAAAATGACCTACTGAAGTATCTCCGACATGCTTGTCAGTTTTTGGTTTATATAATATTTTGGACCAATCAATCAGTTTATGTTTCCAAAAAGTATTATCCTTCGTCACCATTAATTTATCTACCCGGCCAACCATATCATTAACTGTTCTAAAACCAAGACTGGCCATTATCTCACGCAATTCTTGTGCTAAAAAAGTAAATAACGTGACAACGTCTTCTACTTTGCCAGTATAGAGTGCGCGTAATTCTTTGTTCTGTGTTGCAATTCCAACTGGGCAGGTATTTAGATGACATTTACGCATTAGAATACAACCAGTCGTGACCAAAGCAGCGGTTGAAACTCCCCACTCTTCAGCACCTAATAAAGCGGCTACAGCCAAATCTTTTCCGGTTTTTATATGTCCATCAGTTTGTAATTTAACTCTGTCTCTTAATTTATTGAGTAACAAGGTCTGATGTGTCTCACTTAGACCTATTTCCCATGGAATTCCAGCATGTTTGATGGAGCTAATTGGTGATGCACCGGTACCACCATCATAGCCAGAAATCAAAATCGAATCGGCAAATGCCTTGGCGACACCTGCAGCAACAGTTCCAACGCCGGACTGAGCTACTAACTTAACACTTATCTTAGCCAGCGGATTAGCATTTTTCAGATCAAAAATCAACTGCGCCAAATCTTCAATTGAATAAATATCGTGATGTGGCGGCGGCGAAATTAATCCAACCCCAGGAGTTGAATGGCGCACTTTGGCAATCCAATCATCAACTTTATCTCCCGGCAATTGACCGCCTTCTCCAGGTTTTGCACCCTGAGCAATCTTAATTTGCAGCTCTTTGGCATTTGCCAGATAGTTTATGGTAACGCCAAAACGGGCTGAAGCAACCTGCTTGATTGCTGAAGATAAATTACTTCCGTCATTTTGTATTTCATAACGAATTTCATCTTCACCACCCTCACCCGAATTACTTCGTCCGCCAATTTGATTCATGGCTTTAGCTAGTGTAGTATGCGCTTCATAGGAAATAGAACCGAATGACATTGCACCAGTACAAAAACGTTTTAAAATTTCCGCAACACTCTCAACCTCAGATAATGGGATCGGTTCTAAATTTGTAAACTTTAGCAGGCTGCGTAATGTGGTTTTCTGTGTCGGCAAATTATCAACAAGCGCCGAATATTTTTTAAATAATTCATAATTTTTCTTCATCGTTGATTGTTGTAACAGGTGAATTGAATCAGGACTATACGCATGATACTCCTCGTCCTTGCGCCAGCTATATACGCCATAATTTGGTAACAATTTCTTTTCATCAGAATGCGTAGCCGCATATGCCAAATCATGTTTAAGGCTAGCTTCTTTAGCGATTCCAAACAATGTGAGTCCACCAATTTTAGTTGGTATTCCTTTGAAATACTTGTCAATTACCGGAGATGAAATACCAACCGCCTCAAATAATTGTGCACCATAATAAGATTGAACCGTAGCAACCCCCATTTTGGAGATTATCTTTAACAAACCATCGTTTAAAGCTTTGATATAGTTATTTTCTAATTTAGCTATACTCAGCTCTTTACTCTCTTTGGCTAATTTATCTAACGTAGCAAAGGCTAAATATGGATAAACTGCAGTTGCACCACTACCAACTAGTGTTGCCACATGATGAGATTCCCAAATATCTCCGGCGCAAGCAACAATACCAACGCCAACTCTGATACCCTCGGTAACCAATCTCTGATGAACTGCCGCTGCAGACAACAAAGATGGAATGGCTATATCTTTTTCACTTATATTTTGATCATTCAAAATTATCGTAATAGTCCCATTGCGTACAGCATCTACAGCCAGCTTACAAACCCGGTTAAGTGCTGACTCCAGGCTTATACCTAAATCATCCGTACAGCTAAATGTTGTATCAATCTGAATAAACTTACATGCCTGTTTTAACTGGTTAAATTGGGTATAATCAAGTATTGGTGAGTCCAGTTCAATATTTGTCACATTTGATAGAATACCTGGGCTGGATGAATAATCACCTCTACCAATATAACTAACTAACGACATTACATCCCGTTCACGGATCGGATCAAGTGGCGGATTAGTAACTTGAGCAAAACGCTGCTGAAAATACGAAGCTAAATGCTGAGGTTTTCTGGATAATATCGCCAAAGGAGCATCAACCCCCATAGAGCCAATTGGTTCTTTACCAGTTTTAGCCATCTCACTAATTATAGTAGATATATCTTCAGAAGTAAGACCTGCAGATAACTGCAATTTCATTAATGCATCATCAGCTAATTTAACTATATCATTTTGTGATTCGCGCAATTGCGGAAGTTTAACTATATGTTTTTTGCACCATGCCATATAATCGTGTCTGGCCGATAATTTAGTGAGCACATCCTCGTTATATAAAATTTTATTAGTCGCCAGATCAAGTAATAAAATATTGCCTGGAGTTACCCGACCTTTGGCTACAATAGATCTTTCATCTAGCGTAACCAAGCCAACTTCTGAACCGATAATAAGTAGCTCATTTGTAATAATGTATCTAAGCGGGCGTAAACCATTTCGATCTGATTTGGCGCCAAGAAAATAGCCATCACAAAAACAAATTGCTGCCGGACCATCCCACTGTTCAAATAATGTTTCGTTATAATGGTAAAATGCTTTAGTTTTTTCAGTGAGTTCGCTATTTTTACGCCAGGCCTCTGGAATAAACATAGACATCACATTATCAATTTCATATCCAAGTGCAAGCATAATACTAACTGCATTATCCAAATTAGCCGAATCGGATATTGTCCTGCTACATAATGGTAAAATATAACGTAAACGCTCATCATTAAATAAATCACCCAGCAAGTCACTACGTGAATTCATCCAATTGATATTACCATGTAAGGTATTAATCTCACCATTATGTGCAATGACTGAAAATGGCTGTGCCAGTTTAAATGATGGAAATGTATTGGTTGAAAATCTTGAATGAGTTATTGCAAAACGTGATTTTAGCTGGGTATTATCTAAATCAATATAATATTTACGCAGTTGAGATGTAGTTAACTGACCTTTATAAATAATAGTTCTATTGGAACAACTAGCAATGTAAAATTTATGTTTAATTTCGCTATAGCTGCTCGCATATAAAGCGTTAATTTTATTTTGGATATAGTATTTTAAAAATATTAATGATTGTTCAAATTTTTTTAAATCATCATTATCATTGGTTTTGCTAATAAAAATTTGTTCAATATGCGGTTCACCAGAATTGGCTGTATGCCCCAAAAGTGAACTATCAACTTTAACTTCGCGCTTAAATATCTGTTTACAGGCAAATAATCCTAGTGCTTCTTCAATTTCCTGCAAACAGATCTGTCTTGGCTCATGTTCTTTTGGCAAAAACACAACCATCACGGCATAATCGCCAGCTACCGGTAAGCTTACAAACTCTTCCCGAAAAAACTCATCGGGAATTTCAAGCATAACACCAGCCCCATCACCTGTTGCAATTTCGCTGCCATGTGCTCCACGATGCTCCATCCGTTCCAGCATGGTAAGCCCGGCATCAACTATGTGATGACTGGCAACTCCATTTAAGTTAGCAATTATGCCAACGCCACAGGCATCGGATTCAAAATCTGGATCATACAGACCACATGCATCAGGGTACATAAATTTATTCTATCGATAAAATTTCAGTTTTTGTTAGATAACGCCATTGACCCTTACTTAATGTCCGATCACGAATATTGCCAATTCTAACTCGTTCCAGATCAAGTACAGTATAACCCTGGTTTTCAGCCATACGCCTCACCTGACGGTTTATCCCTTCAGTCAGAATAATACCAAAAACCAGTTCATTTATTTGCTTAACTTTTGTCGGCCTAATCCGTTTACCATCAAGCGTAATCGAACCATTACTTAAACTTTCCAGGAAGTTATCAGTTATTGGCTTATCAACCCTTACAATATATTCTTTTTCACGCTCAAATTCACTACCTAATACCTTGTAAACAAACTGTCCGTCATTAGATAATAATAAAATCCCACGGCTGTCTTTATCTAATCTGCCGGCGTATGTGAGACCTTCAATTTTAGGTAATAACTGAAAGATGTTCGGTCCGTCTTTATCACTTTTGGAACAAACATAACCTTTGGGTTTATTTAGGATAATATATTTAAACTCTGCTTTTTCTTGTGCTAATTCGGGTAAAATCTCGACTATGTCTTTTTCCGGGTCAATTTTAAACCCTAGCTCAGTAACAATTTGTCCATTGATTTTAATGTAGCCTTTAGCAATAAATTCGTCAGCTTTACGTCTGGAGCAAATATCCTTGTCTTTTAAATATTTATTAAGCCGAACCAGCTCCATATATCATACAACCCAAAAATTACCAAAAGTACCGGTATTATATCATATATAAGCTATATTTTAGGAATTTTTTGTGCAGCGCACAGGAGATTTTATTTGAGTAAAATATGACCTTAAAAAAACTCGAAAAGTTAAACTTTTCGAGTTTTTAGATAATGTAATTGCTAACTAGTACAATAATATAAAGTAGAGATCCCCGATCCCCGGATCAAGTCCGAGGACAGCCGGGGATGACCGAATAATTAGTGCTTCTCATTCTTATTTTTATCATCTTTGTTAACTTCAGTGAATTCAGCATCAATAACATCATCACCTGCAGGTTTGGAACTTTCCTCCGCTCCTCCACCAGCACCAGATGCTGCACCTTCTGTCGCTTGATTAGCTTGCATGTCTTTATACACCATTTCACCAATTTTTTGTGAAGCAGTCATAAGCTCTTGCACTTTAGCCTCAATGTTGGCTTTATCATCAGTTTTGAGTGCTTCTTCAACATCTTTGATTGCCGCTTCAACTTTTTCTTTCTCGGCAGCATCAACTTTATCACCATAATCAACCAAAGATTTTTTAACCGAATGAATCATAGCATCAGCGTTATTTCTCGCATGAACTAATTCTTCCATTTTTTTATCTTCTTCAGCATGCGACTCAGCGTCTCGTACCATTTGTTGAATTTCATCTTCAGATAAACCAGAATTGGCTTGAATAGTTATCTTATTCTCTTTGCCAGTCGCCTTATCTTTTGCTGAAACATGCAAGATACCATTAGCATCAATATCAAAAGTTACTTCAACTTGTGGCATACCACGTGCAGCTGGTGGAATATCTGTCAAATTAAACTGCCCTAAACTCTTGTTACCTGCAGCCATTGGACGTTCACCCTGCAATACATGAATCGTAACTGCAGTTTGGTTATCTTCAGCCGTTGAGAATACTTGTGCCGCCTTAGTTGGGATAGTAGTATTCTTATTGATTAACTTAGTCATTACACTACCCATAGTTTCAATACCCAAAGATAATGGAGTTACATCAAGTAACAACACATCTTTACGCTCACCAGATAATACTGATCCTTGAATTGCGGCACCAACTGCAACCGCCTCATCGGGGTTTATATCTTTTCTTGGCTCTTTACCAAAAAATTCTTTAACCATGTCTTGTACTTTAGGCATTCTGGTTTGACCACCAACTAATATAACATCATCGATATCAGCAGCTGATAAATTAGCATCTTTTAATGCAATCCGGCATGGCTCAATCGTACGTGTAACTAATTCGTCAACCAATGACTCAAGTTTTGAACGAGTTAGCTTCATTACCAAATGTTTTGGACCTGATGCATCCATTGTAATATACGGTAGATTAATTTCAGTTTGTTGTGAAGATGACAATTCAATTTTAGCTTTTTCTGCAGCATCTTTTAGGCGTTGTAATGCCATAATATCAGTCTTTAGATCAATACCTTGTTCTTTTTTAAACTCATCGATAATATAATCAATTAAGCGTTGATCAAAATCTTCACCACCCAAGAATGTATCACCATTGGTTGATAATACTTCAAATTGGCTCTCACCATCAACGTCAGCTATTTCAATAATTGAAATATCAAATGTACCACCACCTAAGTCATATACCGCAATTTTACGGTCCCGTCCTTCTTTTTTTGATAAACCGAAAGCCAATGCTGCTGCTGTTGGTTCATTAATAATCCGTTTTACTTCAAGACCAGCAATACGTCCTGCATCTTTAGTTGCCTGACGTTGGCTATCATTAAAGTATGCTGGAACAGTAATAACTGCCTCAGTAACTGGTTCACCCAAATAATCTTCGGCTGTTTTTTTCATTTTTTTCAAAATTTCAGCAGAAATTTGTGGTGGCGCCAAATCATCCTTCTCAATTTTTACCCATGCATCGCCATTACCAGCTTTAACAATTTCATATGGCATAAGAGCTATATCTTTTTGCACTTCTTTTTCTTCGAATCTTCTACCAATTAAACGTTTAACAGCATATACAGTATGTTTTGGATTAGTAACAGCCTGGCGTTTTGCCGGAGCACCAACCAAAATTTCACCATCACTGGTATATGCAATAGTTGAAGGCGTTGTTCTTGCACCTTCTGAATTTTCAATTACCTTTGGTTGACCATTTTCAATAATCGCCACACATGAATTCGTTGTACCTAAATCGATACCTATAATTTTTCCCATAATTGCCCCCTTCTAAGGTCATTTGTTTAATCGTTATATTAAAAATAAGGTTATTTCTGTATTTTTCAAGAGCTTTTCATCATTTAGTTACCGTAACCATTGCTGGTCTAAGTACACGTTCGTTTAGAACATATCCTTTTTGCATAACATCTATGATAGTATTAGGCTCTGCCCCAGCTTCTTCAACTGTAGTAACAGCCTGATGTAAATGTGGATCTAGTTTATCTTTAGGATTTGGACTAATTTCTTTTATCAGCTGGCGTTCAAATGTTTGAACTAATTGCTTCAGGGTTAGATCAACACCTGTTTTTATCGCTTCAAAATTACCAGACTGGTCTTTTAGCGCCATTTCCAGATAATCTCTAACTATAATCATATCCTTGGCAAAACTCGCAATTGCATAATCACGGGCTTTTTTAACTTCTTCATTGCTGCGTCTTTGGATATTTTGCATTTCTGCCTGTGAGCGAACATACAAGTCTTTTAACTCAGCAACCTTTTGTTCTAGCTCAGTAATCTTAGCCTGCTCATTAACAGATTCTGCACCATCGGTTTCATTATTAACCGCTTCCAAAAGCTCTAAATCTTGCTCAGGAGTTGTACTATTTTCATTTATATTTTCATTTGATGTGTTATTATTGTCCATTATTACCTCATATATTTACTTAGCTTACTCTCAGTTATATGGGTAAATTGGATTTTTTCAAGAGAAGAATATAAATTATTTCGTGCTAACTGGATTAGCCTGACTTTCATTAACTGGTTTAACCACACTTTCATTAGCAGGTATTGCTGGCGCTGGTGAGGTTTCAGTTATTAATTTATCTAAATAATCTGCGGGAATTAGACCTGAGATTATTTGCCCGTTTGGTAGAACTATTGTTGGAGTAGCTTCTATACCCACAACTTCTGTGCCAACTTTTTTCATTTGCTCCAAATTAGGCAGACGTTTACATTTATTTTGTATTGGCAGAGGTTTATCATTTACCATCCAATTTATATAGGTTGTGTCTGGATTTTCAGCACATATAATTCGTTTTGAATCATTATCCGAATTAGCATGCATTGCCATTGGATAAAGGAAATAATATATAGTCAGATTTTTTTGTTTGGTTAAAATATCAGCGTCTAAACGTTTGCAAAATGGACAATCCGGATCGGTAAATACCGCAATTCTCCGCTCACCCTTACCAATGATCTTAACAATTGCAATTTTAGTGGGTATTTTATCCCAATTGGTAATTGCCAAACTTTTTACTTTTTCCTCAGTTAGACTCTGCTTTACGCTTAAATCTACCAAATTTCCCAGCATTGCATAGCGCCCGGTAGAATCGACGTAAAACACCTTACGCCCAGAAATAATTTCATACATCCCGCCAATCGGTGTTGTATTTACCTGATCAATTGCTAATTGGGGCAATGTTTCTTTTAATGTTTTGCGTATCTGAGCAGATATATTCGCTAGTGCAGTATCCGCATTAGCGAACGTTGTAAAAAGAACAGTGCATAAAAGAAGTAATTTTATTAGTTTTAACATTTATATCTTACCGCTCCAGTATCTTAATATTAGTAGATTCCCGCCTACGCGGGAATGACACACACAGATTCCCGCCTACGCGGGAATGACACACGCACATTGAAAAAGGCCTGAATTTTTATGTTCAGGCCTCTATAATACAAAGCAATCGTAGATTCCCGCCTTCGCGGGAATGACGATTAACCATTTATGTACAGTTTTACTACTTAGCTGCTGATGCCACTGGTGCAGATGCAGCAGGAGCAGAAGCTGGTGTTGGAGCTGCTGCAGGTTTAATTCCACTAGCTTCATCCATTTGTTGTAGTAATTGATCAGCAGGCATTGCGCCTGGTAAAATTTGTCCGTTAGATAAAATTAACGTTGGTGTACCTTCAACTTGTACTACCTCAGTACCTAATTTATAAACTTTATCCAAAGCAGAAGTATCACAACTAGTATTAGTTGGTAATGCCACCTTGTTTCTCATCCAATCAGTCCAAGCTTTAGCTCTGTCTGGACTACACCATATTTTTTGAGAATCTGGTTTAGCTTGAGCATGCATTGGCAATGGGAATAAGAATGTATAAACTGTTGTATCAGTCAACATTGGTGCAATTTGTTTTTCAAACATTTGGCAATATGGACACTCTGGATCTGAGAATACATACAATACGCGTTTACCTGTTCCATTAACCACTTTGATTGCTAAATCAAGAGGTAATAGGCTTGGATCTATCTTACTTAATTCTTGAGTACGTTTTTCAGTCATGCTTTTCTTGCTAGCTACATCTATCAAATTACCAAAGAATAAATATTTACCATCATTAGTTACATAAAATACTTTACGACCAATAACAACTTCATAAACACCATCAACTGGTGATTTATTTACTGCATCAATTTTGCCAATACCTGGGATTTGTTTTACCAAATCAGTTTTAATTTGATCTGGTGACTTAGAACCATTGTTACAAGCTGCCAAGCCAACACCCAACATTAACAATACTAGTAATTTCTTCATTTAATTCCTATCTAAAATTTGTTTATTTATTAAATTTACTCCATAACCACTTACGGTAATTGCACATTACCAGAAGTCGTTATACTTAACATAATTTTTAGAGCATAGATTCCCGCCTAGGCGGGAATGATGCCGGAGTAGAAATTTATGTTAAGTCCGTTATTTTAATACTTATTCGCACTATAAATCAAATGTTTTTTTATTCCAGACAATTTATTTACCAAATTTAGGCCTAAATTTCTTAAATATGTTATGGGTAATTGCTTGGTATTAAACAAATTATGTAATCCATGACATGTTAGCTGCATCTGGCGAATAATTGGCAAACGTTTTGCACTATATTTAGCCAAAAGTGATTCATCGCCTAATTGATATTGTGGAACATTGGCAAGAATAGAAGCTAATAATTCGGCATCAGCAAAGCCTAAATTTACCCCCTGCCCTGCAAGCGGATGAATTGTATGTGCCGCATCACCAATTAAGGCAATGCGTTTAGCATATAGTTTTTTAACTATATATAATCGAAGGGGAAAAACCGCAGCTCTTGTAATTAATTTAAGATTGCCAAGTTTATGCCCGCTGGCAGCAGCCACTTTATCGCATAGTGCTTTGTCATCCAAATTAACTAACTCCTGATAATCAGGATGCGCCCAAACTATTGATATTTTATTTCCCGGTAATGGCAGATATGCCAATATATTACCTCTGCTAAACCACTGATAAGCAATATTTTTATGCGGTAATTCACATTCAAAATTAGCAACTACTCCACCTTGTTCGTAATCAATCTTCTGAGTTTCTACACCAGCATATTTACGCACAACTGAATTAGCACCATCAGAACCTACAATTAGCTGTGCAGCGTAACTAGTATCACTACACTTAACTTCTGCGTGTTGTTCATTTACAACAATATCTTCAATTTGCCCATAAACAAAGTGCACATTGATTAAATTTTGTAATTTTTCATATAAATGCTTTTGTAAGTATACAGACTCAACTGTTTTGGCCAAAAAAAATTGTTTCACAAGCTTTGCATCGAGTAATAAATTACTATTGTTATCACCAGAAACATCCATCTTCTGAATGACGCCCATCCTATCTTCATTGGGTAAGCCATCAATTCCGGCCAGATACTCCAAATTGTGTGGGGAGATGGCATAAATTCTATTATCCAGTTTATCTGTTAAATCTGGTAACCTTACTGGCTTTGGCTCCAATAACCCAATTTCAAGTTTGGGGTTTTGGTTTGCCAGATCCAAAACAAATGCCGCACCAACCAAACCACCACCAACAACAATAATATCAAAATTTTTCAAAATCTTCCTTCTAATGACACATGCTCTAAGAGACAGTTTTAATTTCGGCGTTTAGATCGCCACGCTGCGCTCGCGATGACGAGTAAATGCGCTCGCGATGACGAGTAAAAATTAAGTTGCGATGACTATTTAATTACCAAAAATAAGGCTATTTGCCAATTTGTTTTGTAACGGTTTACAGTTACTAAGCGCCATAAGACCTAATCCGCGTATATGTCTGGTATATGGAGCCTCCAAAAATCTGGCTAAAAAATGAGTAAATCCAATTACAAATTTGGAATCATCAGTGCGGAGCTTATCATACTCATCTATTTTTGTTAAATCACCATCCGTTAGTTCTAATAAAGCATCTACATCACGTAAGCCTAAATTTAAACCCTGAGCTGATACTGGATGAACTATTTGTGCCGAATTACCCATTAAAATAACCCGATCAAGCACACGATTTTTAGCCACCTGAAGCTTCAATGGGAAAGAATGTATCTTACCCTGAATTTCAAACTTGCCAAAGCGTTTCATAAACTTTAATTCTTTTAATTTCTTGGTTAAATTTTCTGGATTTTTTAGGTATTTCTGTTCTGCCACTGGGCAAGACCAGACTAATACATAAGCATCTTCATGAGGCAATAAAACTAACGCGCCACTATCATCAAAACGTTCAAATGCGATATTATTGTGTTTTAACTCAGTCTTAATCGTAGAAATAATTGCAACTTGCTTATAATCATGTTCTTTATACTGAGCATGACTAAGCTTTATCCTGCCACCCTCGGCTAGAATCGCCAAATTGGCAGTTAAATATTGATCGTCATCACCATAGGAAATAGTAGCATAGTTTTTACCAGGGATTACTTCTTTGACAACTGCTTTAGTTAATGTAATTTCAGGATAATTAACTATACATTGTTTCAACTTATTGCATAAATCAGTATATTTAACAGTATAACCTAAATCAGGAATACGTACATCACTAGCATTAATCTTACTGATGCCTAAGCCACTATGCGATATATGAACTTGTTTTATCGCGGTTGCCAAATTCACATCCCACGCTTTTATACTCTCAAGTAATTTACAACTGGCATAGGATAACGCCAGGACTCTACCATCTTCTCTATCCGGCCCCTTTGAAGCCACAGTGGTTGATGCTTTTGTGCTATTGGGATGGGCATCTAATATGGTAATGTCTTTATGACCACTGATGGCCAATTTGATGGCAACAACCATTCCAACTGGACCACCACCAACAATAACAATAGATTTATGAATCATTTACTACCTATTTATGTTCTTTACAGATTTTTTAAATTTCCGAATTTTAACATAAGTACGAGTTTACTACTCATTTTCCTGCTTATTTCTATTCTCATAGGATTGTAAAATTAATTTGACTTATGTACTACTCATAGATTATAATACTGGCAGAAGAATAGGGTGGTTGAAACACCCTACCCATACGGTAAATTTTTAAAGCGTTTTACCGTGTTGGCGCTTTTTCTTATTGTGAAGCCGGATCTTTATTGAAATGTTGAGTCCGGCTTTTTTTAATAAGTAAGCACCCACCGCTGTTAAGAATGCACTTAACATGATGTGTCCTTTCACAAAAAATGTTACTTACACACATCCTGACGGAATTTAGGTACAACTCCATAAGGATGTGCACCTATTGCTTTGCATTACTGCAAAACAGCCATTATTTTACACCAAAAATGCATTGTTTTTGAATATGAGCGCATTAACATGAATCAGACTAAAATATTATTTTGCATATTTTTTACTATTTTCATTGATATGCTGGGGATTGGTGTACTAATTCCTATATATCCACTATTAATAATTTTGCATTCACCGTTTAGAGTAACCCCAGATAGCTGGTCACTCGCCTCCGGGCTAATGATGTTTGGCTGGTTAAATGCTGCATTTCCTCTGGCTCAATTTATTTTTGCGCCAATTTTAGGTCAGCTATCAGATAAATTTGGCCGTAAAAAAATTATGATTGTATCAATTATTGGTACCTCTGCATCATATATATTATTTGCAATAGCAATCGTTACAAAAAATATCCCATTACTTTTTTTCGCGCGCATAATGGATGGCTGTACAGGCGGAAATGTATCAGTTGCCCAAGCTGTAATTGGCGATATTAGCTCACCACAAAATAGAGCAAAGAATTTTGGTCTGATCGGTATGGCATTTGGTCTGGGATTTATTTTTGGCCCCGTGATCGGCGGAATTGGCTCTGATCATCATTTAGTTAGCTGGTTTACCGCTGCAACACCATTTTATTTCACGGCAGCATTAAGTATTATCAATGTATTTTTAATACTTAAATTTTTACCTGAAACGCTAAAAGTAAAAAGTGAAAAACGTCTGGATATTACCCGTCCAATTCATAATATTGCCATGGCATTCTCACAACCAGGATTGCGAAATATAATGCCTTCAACATTCTTATTTAATTGTGGTTTTACTTTCTTTACCACATTTTTTGCAGTTATTATGTCCACCAAATACCATTTTACTCAATCAGGTATTGGTAATTATTTTGCCTATGTCGGCATAATGATTATTGTATCTCAAGGTTTGCTTGTACGCCGTGTTGCAAAAATTGCCAAAGATTACCAGGTATTACGTTTTAGTTTATTTGGTACAGGATTTTGTCTACTGGCATTTTTTCTGATACCATCTAGTTCGCAATACTTATTATATTGTGTCCCACCATTTTTAGCTGGGTTTAATGCCTTAACTATGTCATTTAATGCAAGTCTCATAACCAGGGTTACACCAGAGAATATGCGTGGTGAAGCAATGGGAATTAATTCCAGTGTTATGGCAATAGCTCAAGCTCTTCCAGCAATAATCTCAGGATATATCGCAACTATTGGTGCAACATTACCCATAATTGTTGGTAGCTTTATCTGTTTGAGTGCTGGATTATGTTTTTGGATGCTATTTAATCCAAAACAATTTCATAATAATTAGATTGCCACGCTATCGCTCGCAATGACACACTTATGTCATCCGCGCGCAGGCGTGGATCTGAATGGAGATTCCCGCCTGCGCGGGAATGACATACACCAGCAATTGACAAATTATGGTTGAATTATCTGAAATGAACCTTATTTATGTAATATCTTTGAGGTAAATAATTTATGAAGAAATATATGTGTCTTATCTGTGGTTTTATTTATGATGAAGCAATCGGGTATCCGGAAGAAGGTATTGCTCCAGGAACTAAATGGGAAGATATACCGCTCAACTGGAGCTGCCCTGATTGTGGTGCACGTAAAGAAGATTTTGAAATGATCCAGATCTAAGAACTAGATTCTAATTTGATGAAAGAATATTAGTGAATCCATTACTCCATAAATATGAATTTATTCCATTTGGTAAATTTAATACCGCACAATTGGAAGAAGCTTTAAATAAATCACTTAAATCAGCTAAATTAAATGTTATACAGCTAGAGGAGCTAACCCACGCTACCTGGGAGCAAATTAACCAGCTTTTACACGTAAGGCTTTATTATTTAAATCAACTGTGGGGGCTCACCGGGCATTTGCTGGCAGTGAATGACACCCAGGAATTCCGTGACCTGCAGACCAAATTTCAGCCACTAATTACTGAATTTTATGTAAGCCTTGGACAAAATGAAAAAATCTATAAACATTATAAATGGGTAAAACAACACGAATATAAGATGCTTGACCAAACATCCCAAAAAGTCATTGATAATGAATTTAGAGAATTCTTTTTAAGTGGAATTGATTTAAATAAAACAAAAAAAACCGCATTCAAACACATTCAAAATGAACTAAGTACACTTGCCACAAAGTTTGAACAAAATGTACTCGATGCGACAGATCAATATTCGAAATTGGTAACGGCAGAGCAATTGCCAGGCGTGCCACATGATGTATTACAAATGCTAGCTGGGAATGCAAGTAAAGCTGGCCATGAGGGATTATATAAACTAAGTTTGCATGCTCCATGCTATGTACCGATTATGCAGTATTGTGATAATCGTGATTTACGTGAAGAGTTATATCATGAATATGTCACAAGAGCTAGTGAAATTGCCTCACCTGATTTAGATAATACACAAATAATTAGCCAAATATTGAAATTACGTCAAGAAAAAGCTAAACTTCTTAACTTTAATGACTTTACAGAACTATCTTTATATACTAAAATGGCTGAAAATGCCAAACAGATATTAGATTTTTTATATCAATTAGCAGGGAAATCCAAAGCGCACGCGCTAAAAGATATAAATGAATTAAAAGCAATTGCTAAACAATTTAATGTTCCTCATCTAAAAGCCTGGGATATACCCTATTTCAGTGAGAAATTACAGCAAGAAAAATATAGCTACTCCAATGAAGAGTTGAAGCAATATTTTCAATTACCTGTAGTAATTGATGGCTTATTTAAGTTGATTAAACAACTATACAACATCGAATTTATTCCAAACCACGATATTCCAACCTGGCATACTGATATGCAAACATTTGATGTAGTTAAAAATGGTGAGCTTATCGGTAATTTATATATGGATTTGAGTGCCAGAAATGGTAAACAATCTGGTGCATGGATGAATTCAGCACGGGATCGCTTTAGTTACAAGGGCAAAACTTTCACACCACAGGCATATATAATTTGTAATTTTACGCCACCAATTGGTGATACCCCGTCCTTATTGACTTTTGATGAGGTGCAGACTTTATTTCATGAAATGGGACACGCACTTCACCATTTATTAACCAGGATTGATCATTTTGCTATATCTGGTATAAATGGCGTCGAATGGGATGCAGTAGAACTACCATCACAATTTATGGAATATTTTACCTGGAACTATCATATTTTACGCACCATAACCAAACATATTAAATCTGAAGATGAACTACCACTGGAGCTATACAATAAACTGCTAGCCAGTCGCCATTATCAATCTGGGCTGCAAATGTTACGCCAGCTTGAGTTTGCTATATTTGATCTATCACTGCATCAAGCCCTGAGTTCAGGTATTGATTATAATGCACTACTTAATCAAATCAGAAAAGATATAGCCGTAATTATTCCACCAAAATATAATAGATTTCCCAATACATTTTCACACATATTTGCCGGGGGATACGCGTCAGGCTACTATAGTTATAAATGGGCCGAAGTATTAGCAACCGATATATTTGCTGTATTTGATAGCGCAGGAGTTGAACAATATCCACAGTTGGGGCAAAAATTCCATGATAATATCTTATCACTTGGAGGTCTGAAGCCAATGCTGGAAAACTTTAAATCCTTCATGGGACGTATTCCACAAATTGATGCACTATTGAAGTATTCAGGCGTAGAGTAAGCAGCAAAACAAATATTTGCACGGTAGATGCCAGATGTGTTATACTACGAGGACATGCTCGCCCTAAAACATTACGTGATGGGGTGAGGTTAAATACAAACCGTGATTGATGTGTCTACCAGATAATTTATTCTTAGGGTATTACTTAAAATCAGATATTGAGAGGACTACTATGAAAATCATAAAAAGATTTAAATTCGCTTATATGTTTTTATCATTTCTATTAGTAATATCTAGTTACTATACTGCTGCAAAAGCTTCTGTGGCAACTACAGCACAAACTACTACAAGCATCGTAACTAATAACCTGACTTCACTGTTAAAAACAGCAGAAGGTTCATGCACCACAGATTTAGAATGTAAATCAGGTATTTATTTTGTCAAAAATAATGATGCAACATCACTAGCCAAAATAAGCAAAGATCTGAAAGCACAAGGTCAGCAGACTGATCAATTTACCAACAACCGTTATGCAATATTGGTTGCTCCTGGTACTTATGATATGAATAAAGTTAAAAATATCGAATCTGGCGCATTTAACCTAGGTTACTACACTCAAATTCTCGGGGTTGGTAAATCTATGGAAGATGTTACTATAACTCCAGGTGTTGAAGTATATAATCAGGGCGGGTTTTTAAAAGGCGCTCCAACGTGCGAAACAGAAGAAAAACAAAAAAATCCACTATGCCTGACATTAGGAGGGCTAAACAATTTCTGGCGTGGTATTGAGAATTTTTCAATGAATAAAACACCAATTCCTGGGGTGGATGATGTCATTAGATTTGCTGTATCTCAAGCGGCTCCTATTAGAAGTATTCACTTTATAGGAAGTGATGTTCTTCTTTGCGATTATAAGACAGCAGATTGGAAGTGTGGTTCTACAAGTGGCGGCTTCATGGCTAACTCAAAAGTAGATCTAAAGCTTAAACCAGGTTCGCAACAACAATGGCTTAGCAGGAATTCTGAATATGGGCCCACTGACTCTGAAAATCCTGAGGTTGCAGCATGGAATAGTGTTTTTGTTGGTACAACACTTAAAACTTTGCCAGCTCAAAAAAAAGATCCGTTTCCTTTTGAATATAATAAACCAGAGGCAGTAAAAGAGCAGTGGGAAAATTTCCCGGTAGTTAATATTGCACAAACTACTGTTAGTAAAGAAAAACCTTATCTTTCTTGCGGTACTACATGTAATGGTCTAGAAAAGGATATAAAATGGATGGTTGAAGTACCAACAGTTCGTAAAAACTCAAGCGGTATAGACAAGACCACACCTTCAACACTCGATGTTGCTACGCAATTTATAATAATTTCACCCAATAGCGGTCCAACTGGCACATCCGGAGTTACAACCCTAAATACTGAAGCAATTAATACAATCAATAATGAATTAGCTTTGGGTAAAAATTTGCTCATTACTCCTGGAGTTTATAATCTAGATGGTGGAACTATTAATGTCTCTAAAGATAACACTATAGTTTTAGGACTTGGCTTACCGTCCTTAGTTTGTACAAATGATGCCGGTTGTATTCATGTAACAGCTAATGGTGGGGTTGATTTGGCTGGATTGACCTTGGAAGCTGGATATAAACTAACCCCTAGTCTATTACAGATTGGTTCTAGTAGTGGTACTAGCGATTCTAATAATCCAATATTTTTACATGATCTATTTTTTAGAATAGCAGAGACCCAGTTAACATCAAGGGTTGCTGGACAAGAACGTCAAACTACAACAGCAGCAGTAATATATACTAGTTTTGTTGTGGGTGATAATTTGTGGATATGGAGAGCTGATCATGATAAAGCAAGTAGTCATGACATGGTAAATCCAGAACTAAATTTAGTCAAATGGGGTCAGGATCGTGCTAAATATGGGCTTATTGTATATGGCGATAATATCACTATAAATGGTTTGGCCGTAGAGCATTTTCAGGATTACCAAACCGTATGGAATGGTAATAATGGCATGGTTAATTTTTATCAATCTGAAATGCCGTATGATGTTCCAAGTTTAAGTGAGTGGAAATGCACTCTTCCTGATGGCGGTACGAGTGAAACTGGAGTTGGCTGCGCTTCCTATGTGGTTGATCACAACGTTACTACTCATACAGCTAATGGATTAGGTGTTTTTACGTATTTTGTTGAAAGTGGTACACCAATCAAGCCAAAAAGCGCCTTTATCATTCCACAAAATAGTATGGTTACTCTAAATTACTTAATTGGCAAATGGTTAAACGGCAGTAAAACCAGTGGCCTTAATAATTTGGTAACAACTACACTCGGTGACAAATGCTGGGGATTTGGTGTAAGTTATACTCCAGATGACAAGAATAAGAGTCAATTTTCTGTGCTTGGAAAAGTTGACCATGCGAAGACTAATGCTGCTTGTAGTGTAAAATAGAGTATTAGTCATCATAAAATAAAAGGGTTGCTGGCAAAGCAACCCTTTTTTTATACATTTTTCTATGGTAGATCCCCGACTTGCAGATTTTGTCATCCTCGGGCTTGACCCGGGGATCCAGATTCCCGCATGCGCGAGAATGACATTTACCGCTGGAATGACATTTATCCGATCAGTCCGAGTAAATTATCCAATTCATCTAATGTAGAATAACTGAGTACCACCTTACCACTTCCAGTGCGTCCATGCTTAATGCTAACCATCATTCCCAGCTTATCTGCGATTTTAATTTCTAGCTTACCTATGTCCGGATCTACTAACTGACGAATAGTCTTTTTATGTGGCGTGTTTTGATGCAGTATCTTAGCTACCCTGCGCTCAACCTCGGCAGTGGTTAAATCATCATCTATTACAGCATTGGCCAAAGCAAGCTGTACAGTTTCAGGAAGCGGTAATAGCGCCCTGGCATGCCCCATATCTAATTGACCACGTATAACCATCTCCTGAACTTCGGAGTGTAGATTAAGTAAACGTAAAATATTGGTTATATGACTGCGTGAACGCCCAGTTACCTTGGATAATTCGATGTGGGTTAATTTAAACTCATCAATCAGACGTTTATAACCCAATGATTCTTCTATCGCATTTAAGTCTTTACGCTGAATGTTTTCAATAAGTGATACTGCCAGTGCTTCCTGATCACTAAACTCGCGTACAATTGCAGGAATATGCTTGAATTTGGCAAGATGACTAGCGCGAAATCTACGTTCCCCTGCAATAATTTCATAGTTCCCATTCTTTATCTCACGAACTACTATTGGCTGAATCAATCCATTATGTTTTATAGAATCCGATAACTCCTGTAACTCAACTTCATCAAAAGCCTTACGTGGTTGAAATTTCCCCGGTCTGATTTTATCTAATTTAATATCTAGAATTTGTACAGATTTACTATCTTTAGTTGTCGTTGGAAATGTAGCTACTGCATTAGATGCAGAAAGCAGCGCATCCAGACCTCTACCCAAACCTTTTAATTTTGCCATTTCTTTAATTTTACCTTCCTGAAAACAAATTGTTTCTTTACGTCATAATATAGATTCCCGCCTCCGCGGGAATGACAAAAGTTATCACCCTAGCCTCTGGGGGAATGACATAACTATTATAATCTTTTAAGTAATTCTTTTGCTAATCCCATATATGCCACAGAGCCGCTTGCCTGACTGTCAAAAACAACTCCAGGTAACCCAAAGCTTGGTGCTTCAGCCAATCGCACATTTCGGGGAATAAATGTTTTACACATTTTTTTGCTAAAATGTGTGAATAATTGTGCTGATACTTGCAAAGACAAGTTATTCCGCTGATCAAACATGGTACGCACAATACCCAGTAATTTTATATCTGGATTTAAGCCACCTTTTAAGCGATCAATCGTATTTAATAAGTCAGTTAACCCTTCCAAGGCATAGTACTCACATTGGATAGGAACCAGAATGTAATGTGCTGCTATTAAACCATTTAAAGTGAGCAGGCTAAGTGATGGCGGACAATCCAAAAGAATCATATCATAATGCTTTTTAAGTTTAGCCAAACCATGTTTAAGCCTTGATTCTCGTTTATCCAAATCTACCAGCTCAATTTCAGCCCCTGATAAATTCCGGTTGGCCGGAATGATATCAAAACCTGCTTTTTCGGTGGGTAAAACTGCACTGTTTATATCCAAATCATTTATCAATACATCATAAATTGATGTTTCCAATTGATTCTTCTCAAGACCACAACCAGTTGTTGTATTTCCTTGTGGATCCAAATCAATCACCAATACTTTTTGTTTCCGTCTGGCAAATCCAGCAGCCAAATTTAAGACTGTAGTGGTTTTACCAACCCCACCTTTTTGATTTACAACTGCTATAACATTTTTAGCTGCTTTACTATCTATGAAGTTCCTGCTTAATTCCGCAGAAACTCCGCTTTGCTTCGTTTTCATATCTTCATTTTCCACAAACTCATTGTCTTTAAACCCTGGACCTTGTTATAAAATACTTCAAGAAACTTAGTTTCTTTATATTATAAGATAGATCCCCGATCAAGCCGGGGATGACAAGGGATTTCATTTTCTACATTTTAAAAGGACACGTTCGTCGTCTATACCCGGAATTTTAACTTTAATCTGCTCACAGTTTACAACTATTTCGTCAATTTTACTTTTCATAGCTAAAAAATAGCCATCATCAGCCAATAAATGCCGTGTTAATTGTATAAAAAGCTGCCCGCTCGCAAATGCTCTGGATATAACAATGTTAAACTTTTGCGCCAAGGTATATTCCTCTACTCTGGCACAGACAACATCTACATTCTTCAAACCAAGCTCAATTACAACCTGTTTTAAAAATGTACATTTTTTCTGATTACTATCGAGTAATATTACTTGCATCCTTGGATTCCAAACCGCCAATACAATCCCGGGAACCCCCATGCCACTACCAACATCTATAACTCTTTGGGCTTCTGCAATATATGGTGCAACTGTTAAGCCATCCAGTAAATGATGGGTTATAATGTGCTCAGTCTTAGTAATTGCCGTTAAACTATAAACCTTATTCCATTTTTGCAATAATTTAGTATAATCAATTAATTGACCTACCTTTTTTTCATCAGGTATGAGTCCAAGATCTTTTATGCCATTAGTTAGTAATTCAATTTGTTCATTTGTCATAAGTTTTCCCCACCGCTGTCCACACCCCACCCCCGCCCCGTCCACACACCCCCACCCGCCCCCGTCCACACCCCGTCAGGCATAGCCTGCCACCCCTCCAGAGGGGAATTAGTGTCTCGTGTGACTAGCCTTCATGTGGTTCTTTCCACTGGTTGAATTCCTCACCCACAACCATATAGCCCTCATTGACATAATCCAATAACTCATGGTCTCCCCTGGAGTTACCATAGCCATAGCTATAGCTAAAGTTTAAATTTTCTTCTGCTAAATATTGCTTTAAGCGTAATACTTTTTGCTCACCATAACAATTATGTGTAGCTAAACGCCCAGTCGCAATATCATTCACAAATTCCATCTCAGTAGCAATGACGTGATCTATTTTATGTATACTTGCCCAATACCTCAGATACATGGCCAAATTGGCACTAACAATAATCACTTTATGCCCATGCTCTTTATGGTACTCAAGTTTGGCAAAAATTTCTGGCTTGATGTATTTGCTTATATGGTTATAGGCAAAGCTCTTTGCCTTCTTATCCAGATGAGTATAGCTACGTCCTTTTAACGCAATAATTAAAATGCGCTCCTTAGCTTTTTCATTAGTAATTATTCTAAGAACATATAACACTACATTCGGCAAAATTCGGGGTAAATTTAAAAGGATTCTAAACCAACCAACACAATGAAGCAAAAACGACAATAAAGTATCTTCTGAAGTAAGTGTCCCATCAAAATCAAAATACGCCACTATACCGTGGCGATTTGAAGCCACAGGTGCATGAGCTCGCTCCTTGCCCACGCCCAGTGGGCAGCGTCCCTCGTCATTTCCCTGTGATTCCAACTTACCCGAATATGAGCCTTTATTTGGAGCATCTTGCTTCTTCATAATTACTCTTTTGTTTCTATAGTAGATAGTAATTCTGCCTGATGTTCTGCAATTAGTGCATCAGTTAATTCAAATAAATCACCATCCATTATCGCATCTAGTTTATACAAAGTTAGGTTAATCCTGTGATCACTCATCCTACCTTGTGGAAAATTATACGTTCTAATCCGTTCCGACCTATCACCACTACCAACTAAGCTCTTTCTCGTTGCCGCAATTTTTGATTGTTGTTCACGTAATTGTGCATCTTTAATTCTGGTTGCCAATAAACTCAAAGCCCTGGCTTTATTCTTGTGCTGCGAACGCTCATCCTGACATTCGACAACTAAACCAGTTGGTAAATGCGTAATTCTAATTGCGGAATCTGTCTTATTAACATGTTGCCCGCCAGCACCAGATGCACGATAGGTATCTATACGCAAATCTGCTGGGTTAATTTGTACATCAAGGACTTCATCAGCTTCTGGCATCACCGCAACCGTGCAGGCTGATGTATGCACTCTACCCTGGGTTTCAGTAGCCGGAACGCGTTGTACACGGTGCGCACCTGATTCAAATTTTAATTTTGAATACGCACCAAAACCAATAATTCGGGCAATAACTTCTTTATAGCCGCCCAAATCAGATGGTGACTCAGAAATAATTTCAACTTGCCATTGATTACGTTCTGCAAATCGTGAATACATACGAAATAAATCTGCAGAGAATAATGCTGATTCATCACCACCGGTTCCAGCCCTTATTTCCAGATAGATATTTTTTTCATCATTAGGATCTTTAGGCAATAAGAGTTTTTGTAGCTCGGCCTCTAATCTTAGGGTTGCTTCTTTGGCTGTGGCCAATTCATCTGAAGCAAAATCTCTCATCAGTGGATCATTAAGAAGCTCATTAGCCGTTGCCAAATCATTGGCCGCATCGGCGTAGAGACGATATGTTTCAACTACTGGCTGTAATTCGGCATATTCTCTATTTAATTTGGTATATTGCTCCATATCGGACGTTACTTCCGGCTGTGACAATAACCCGGATAATTCATTTAGCCGTTTGGATAATATTTCTAATTTATCAATTACACTTTGTTTCATAGTACTATTTCAACAGTCTAAATTATATAAAAACTTGGTTAAGTCCGACAAATCATTCTGTAATTTGCCACTGGTTGCACATAAATTCACCGTTGGATTATGTAAAAATTTATTGGTAAGTTTTATCGATAAACTATCTAACACATCCTCTATAGCTTCGCCATTTTGTAATTGTCGTTTAGCATTCGATAAAACTTCCAAACGGATATTTTCGCCATTATCCCTAAGGGCCTTAATTATTGGCGTAATTTCTTTTTTATTTAACCAATTCTGATAATCGGCAAGTTTAGCATTAATAATTGATAAGGCTTCAACCGCTGCTACCTTACGTTTTTGCATGCCAACATCAACAATTTTAGCAATATCATCTATAGTAAGCATGGTGACATTCTGATGTTTTCTAAGCCCTAAATCGCTGACTAATGGCATAGATAAATCTATAATCAATAATTTTTTATTTTCACTGATGCTTGGTTTTAAAACATTACTATCCAATAATAATTTATCACTATTATAGCAGGCAATTATTACCGAATAGTCATTTATCAGATTTGGTAAATCCGCCAGATCACTAATATCGGCATTAATTGTAGCCGCCACAGTTTTGGCATTGGATAAAGTACGGTTAATAATAGTCTTTTGCTCACATTTAACATTTGAAAAATATGGTGCTATTTGTTTCATCATCGTACCAGCACCAATAAATAAAATTTTTTGCTGGGTAATGTTATCGACATTAACAGCAACCAAATTAACAACGGCATGCCCCATTGAAATTGCTATATTGTTAATCTCAGTAACATTCCTGACATCTTTTCCGACTTCCATTGCCATCTGAAAAATCGCCATTAAGGTAGAGCCCATAGAACCACGTTCCTTAGCTAAATACACAGCATCTTTAGTTTGGGCGACAATTTCAGTCTCACCCAAAACCATAGATTCCAAACCAGATACTACACGAAATAAATGATTAACGCATTGTTCACCAGAATAGATATAACTATGCTTTTTAACAGTTCGTGGACAAACATTTTGCATATCACAAATAGCATTAATCACAAAATCAATATCCTGGGTTACACAATATATTTCTGTACGATTACACGTAGATAGAATAAATGCTTCTTTGATAATTCCAGAACTCTGTAACCGCTCTAATGCCGGAGGAATTTCATCACGCGAAAAAGCCAATTTTTCACGTATTTCAAAATCTGCGGTTTCATAATTTAAACCAAAAATAAACGTTGAATACATTTTTAATTTACACTTTTAACATTTGTATTAATTTCTGCCAGGTAGTTTTGATCAATATTACCTGCTAAATAATATAGCTGCAATCTATAATTTAAATATTGGTAACGTGCCTGATTATAGTTTTGAATTGCTGTTGCATAATTCTTCTCAGAGTTCACCAGATCAATACTATTCCGAACTCCAACCTGGTATCCCAAGCGATCCGAATCCAGCTTGAGTTTAGCCGACTTTAACGCCTGAGTTTGGGCTTTTACTATACTTACTCCATTTTGTACCTGCCAAAAGGCATTTTTAATATTTTGATCAGTTTGCCGCTGTAATGAAATTAGTTGTTGCTGAGACTGAATATAATTGGCGTCCGCTGCACGAACCTGAGAGTTTATCGCACCACCCGAATAAATCGGAATATTTACCTGCAACCCCAATGATCCAGTAGTATAGCTAGATAATGGTGTTCCTGGTACACTTTCTGATTGACCAACAGTTGAATTTTGCCCATCAATTCCACCAGCCCCCTGATACAAATAGTTACCGGTAACATTTAGGTTCGGCAAATGACCAGCTATAGCAATCCTCACATCCTGTTTTGCCATTTCCACCTGTTTCTGGGCAATTTTTATATTGACATTGTTTGTTTGAGCTTTATCCGACCAACTTTGTGCCGTTACTGGTGTTGGTGTTACCAATTTTAAATTGTCAATTAGTGGTTGTACCGATTCTGGATTTAACCCAACCAGATTGCGAAAAATATTTTTTTTGTTAATCAGATCATTTACTGCCTGAATTTCCTGAGCATTGGCTGTATCAAAACCAGCCTGTGCATCATTTACATCTGCAATTGTAACCGTACCTGCAGTAAAAGATTTTTTTGCCTGATTTAGCTGTTTCTCCAAAGCACTTTTAGTAATTTTTATTGAATTAAGTACATCAATCGCATACAGCACATCAAAATATGCGGAAGCTACATCCACAATCAGTTTCTGTTTAGCATTGGCTAATTGTAGATCGGCAACCTGAGTCCCATACTTACCTTTAGTATATTGGGAATACTTGCCCCAATCAAAAATAACTTGCGATAATGTGGCATTAATGGTTGGCTGATGATAGTAAGTAGTTGACCCAGAAGCACCCAAATAGTTCTCACTATAGCCACCAGTAGCACTTATCTGCGGCAATAACTGCGCTCTACCTTGTGCTACACTTTCCTGACCTACTAAATTTTTGGCAATTTGCCCCAAATAGTCAGCATTATAGGTCAAAGCGTTGGTATAGGATGTACTCAAATCAACGGCATAGGATATCAATGGCAGTAGCAATGCCAGCATTATAAGGAGAATTCTGTATTTCATGTAAAACTATAAAAAAAATTAATCCCTATATTGTACCAGATTTAGAGCTACTGCTTCGTTCATTAAGAAGCATATTTTGTATAACATGGCTTCTAAAGACACATTTCTGTCATCTTCACACAGAACCATATCATCCCCGCGCAGAACCATGACATACTTACAATCCTTCTGTATCCCGGCATTTTTTAAATTAAATTTGACACTATACTCAATACAATCGTATAATAGTACTGTTGTAATTAAAGGTAATCAAATTTTTCAGGATTATTTTTAGGGGCTTAAAAATGGATAAGAACAACTGGTTAAAAGAAATACTAAAATTAGTAATTCTAGCTATGACCGTCTATCTTGAGTCTAGCAGCAAATTACACAATATCGAAAATTATGTCAAAAAATCCGCAAAATATTTAATCACCCTGATTATAGTTTTAATCCCAATTTTACTTACCATTTGGGGCTGCTTATTCTTAAGCTTGTTTTTCTACATTACAGCAAAGTTTGACCTAAGCAATTACCTTGCTGCACTAATAATTGCCGCAATTAACATAGTAATTTTAGTAATCTGTTTGCTATGGTTTAAACATAAAATCCAACATAATAAATTAGCAAAAAGTAATCTTAATTTATTGCTTATAAAGCTAATGCGTATTACTAAGTCTATGGATAATAATCAGAGTGACTCATCCCGAGAACTGCCATAAAACTTATATTGGCAACTTCTCATAAGCCACTTCTAAAGTAACTAAATTAGCCGCAAATTCCGGAAATTCCGTATTGCATTTTCTTTTGAACCATGGTACAATACCAGCAGGGTTAAGATGATTCTTGGCTTCAAAATCAAGTTAATATGTCAAGAAGGTGGAAACAAAATGAATAAACTTTATAAAAAATACTTATTGTTGACTATGATGACCGCTTCTTTGTATGGTATATCAAATATAGCTGCAGGGATTCATCTTAGCAATGAAATTGGTAGGTTTGATTATGAACAAAACGCACAATATGATATTTGGTGGATGGTGAGAAACAGGACTGGTGAAAGTATTAGTAAAGGAAGATTTTCAGCAATATCTGGTGACAACAACGCTAGTTGGACATATGTTTCTTTGAATTCCAGTCAAAATAGTACTACAGCACAGCTTGGACCCGCCAACAGCAGTGGGACTGGGTTTACTTTTAGTTTTGATTATAATGGTTTCAAATGGAGTGGTAACAGCAATGGATCATGTGGTGTTCTTATATATGATGTGAAAACGTCCGTTGATGACCCAATTATATTTGATATTGTAAAAAATGGTAATAACCCTGATCTTAAAATTAATTGGCCCAAAAAAACAGGTGGAGAAACCTGCAGTCTAAAAAATGCTTTTACAAAGGGCGAAGCTCTGCCTATGAGCAATAATCCCTAGAAAAGAATCACTCGCACATAAAGTAAATTATTTGCGAGTGAGTATTTTCCCTATGGTTACTAAAATAATAATCAAATCAGTTAGAAAACTTCTGGTTTTGACATATTTAACTGCGTAAGCTAATTTCTCAGGCAATACTTCGTCCATGTAGACTTGCTTTGGATCATTAGTTTTAGCTAATATTAAATTTTCATCAATCATCTTTATAGAAGCCCAATCCGTAATACCTGGTCTAACCGATAAAACTATATCTTTTATTTCTTTTGGATAGGTTTTTACATATTCTGGAACTTCCGGCCTGGGTCCAACTAAAGACATATTCCCCTGTAACACATCAATTAGCTGTGGCAATTCATCTAACTTGGTTTTACGTAGAAATTTGCCGATACGCGTAATCCGGACATCATTGCCAATTGTGATTTGTGGACCGATACTTTCCGCCCCTTCTATCATGGTTCTAAATTTATGAATCTGGAATTCATGAGCATAACGCCCTACCCGAATTTGCCTGAAAAATATTGGTCCAGGAGTAGTAGCCTTAATGAGAATAGCAATTATAATGAAAAATGGAGCTAATATAATTAGCCCCAATAATGAACATACAACATCAAATACTCTCTTTGCTACTTTCCCGCAGATTTTAAACAGGTTCTTAAATATTACCACAATGTTCACGATAAAAATCTTTAATTTAACTATTACTCCGGAAACATTTACTGTGCTAAATTTAAACTATTGCAAAACATATTGTATATATACCATTATTATATCATTTTACTAATATTGTCCCACAAATTTATAACCATTTTCATCTTTTTTCGGATTCCATCTACCAAAATGTTTATATTTCGTTCTTAGCCTAGTATTTGGTAAATAGTTTCAATGACATAATCTTGATCTGCATCACTCATTTTGGTATACAGCGGAAGGCTTACTGCGGTGGAATAATATTTAGTGGCATGAGGAAAATCACTATTTTGTAGTTTATATTCATCTCTCCAATATGGATGCACATGTAATGGAATAAAATGTACGCTGGTACCAATTCCTTTTTCGCTCATTTTGGCAATAAACTCATCCCGATTAACTCTTGTCTCAGGCAATAGATTAATCACAAATAAATGCCATGAATGAACGTCTACAGCTGAGTCTGCCACAATTGGTGGTAATTTTATCGGCAAATCTTTTAGACTTTCCTGATACTTCTCTGCCATTTGCGTGCGTCTTTGGTGGAACCGATGAGCTTTAGCTAGCTGACATAACCCCAAAGTACTGGCAATATCGGTTAGATTGTATTTATAGCCAGGTGCCACTACTTCATAATACCATGCTGGCTTAGTTGAGGTATAGCGGTCAAATGCATCGCGGCTAATTCCGTGTAGGCGCATAACACGACATCGTTTGGCAATCTCTGGGTTTTTAGTAACAACCATCCCACCTTCACCAGTTGTAATAGTTTTTGTTGCATAGAAACTATAAACAATCGCATCTGAATCATGTTGACCAATCATTACATTATTAAACTTGCTGGGTAAGGTATGCGCAGCATCTTCTATAACACGTAAATTATGCTTCTTAGCAATAGCTAGTATCTTTGGCATATCACAGGCAAGACCCGCAAAATGTACCGGAATAATTGCTTTGGTATTGGGTGTTATCTTTGATTCAATTTGATTAATGTCAAGATTTAAGGTTTTTGGGTCACAATCGATAAATACTGGATTTGCTCCCAGATAACGAATAACCTCAGCGGTCGCTGTAAAAGTTAGTGTCGGTACGATTACTTCATCACCGTTTTTTATACCACATGCCTCCAGGGCTAGATGTAGTCCGGCTGTTGCTGAATTAACCGATATGGCCTCTAGATTACCACCTAAAAATTTGACAAATTCGTGTTCAAATTCTTTGGTTTTAGGCCCAGCTGTCACCCATAACGAACGCAGTGTATCACTAACCGCACTAATTTCTTCTTCACCGATATCAGGTAGTGCAAATGGAATAAATCTTTGTGTCATATTATTGCTTTCACTATTTATAATATCAAAATTCTAATGTTTACGAGTTGAATTTAATATTTTAGAATTTAATGTTAAGAGCTCTAAATCAGTTTTTGCAAAATCATAATCATTTGTTAGTAATATAAACCCATTCTCTTTGCAAATAGTCGCTATTGCCTTATCAGAAAAATCCAAATTGTCAACTATTAAAAACTCTTCAATATTTGCTTTAGTATAATTTTTACCGCTAATATCAAATTTATCCAGAATTCCAGCATTAACAACCTGGTATATGTCTGAAAGAATATTTCGCCCATCCTGACTATCCCTAAATTCTTTAAATTTAGAAGATGAATGGGCTTGATCTGAAGTATATTTCCAATTTTCAAATTCAATTCGCATAGCACGATTTACAAACTCCGAAATAACTATAAAATCTGCTGCCATTTTATTTTTTTGTTTTAACAGTTTAGCAAATAATGTTGTGTAATTACGCACCCAATCACTATCTCCGGTAGGCCAAAAAAGATAAATTAAAATATTTGCATCAAAAAATACTGTTTTACCAACCAAATTATTTATACTATCTTTACTATAACATTTTGCCATACTAATCACCCAGAATTTCGTCAATTGAACGCTTTAACCGTTCCGGGTCTTTATAATATATCTTTGCAGTTTCAACGACTCTTTTTAGCAGAATTATATCTGGTGGTAGCATATCTTCAACGGCTAAGCTATCCTTAATTTTTTTTTCATCAAAATCACGGTACAATTGCCCTACTGCGGTATTTAAAAACGCTGACGTTACCATTTCTACATTTTGAAAAGATAAGATTACTCTATGTCCAGTTTCTAGTGCCTTCTTTAGCTGTTCATATATTTTCTGACCATCTTCTGCTTCTACACAAATGCCGTCACCGACAATGTTATACACACGAATTGTGATTTTTTCCATATTTTTATCTCCAGAAACAAAAATTTTTTGCAACAGAACACACCTAAATAAGCATGTTTGGTTAATTCTTCCACCAGCAGATGCTGGTTCTTAAAAAATATTTTCCATACTTTGAGTTATATCAGAATAATATGCACTTTTGTCGTCAGTTCTAAATTGCATATTTATTATTGTACCGGGAAAGTAATTTATAAATTTTTTGGTATACTCGGTATTTTTTTCCCCGGAGTATTCATAAAATCCATCATTACTAATAATTTGTAGTTTACTTTTATTTTTTGTAATAAACTCTTTAAGTAATGCCAGGCCAATTCCACCACTAGTCCCTGTTTTAGTCGTATGCCCTTGACCTATTGCCCATTTGATCGCTTGTTCAGATGTTAAATTCACATTAAATTTCTTATTTGCATTAGCTCTAAAACCAATTCCAGTATCAGTAATCGTAAATTCTATTTTTTTCTTTTGCGGGTAAAATTGCCCACATGCATAAATATCTGAACTATGGCTGTGAATCTGAGCATTTACAAACATTTCATAGATTGATTCCACTATTTTTCTTTTTAACTCTGGAGTAATATTTGCTAATTCAGGATGATTTAACAAATCATCTACTACATAATTTTTGAAATATTTTCCATCAGTTGGCTTTAATTTTAAATATTTAACCGTAGTATGATTTTTATCGTATAAGTCATCATAACCAAAATGAGATAAAAAACCATTTTTTTGAATTATTTTCTTTGTATCAGGGCTGGCATCAATAGAACTAACAACATTATAATTTTCATCAGCTAATTTATCTAGTATTCCTCCCAATGCTGAACATAAATTAGCACCCAACCATTTTTTTATGTTTAATTCCATTTGAGTAAATGCTTTAGATTTATAATATTGATATAAATCAATAAGTTTTTGATAGCCATCAAACGTGGCATCAACATTATTTAACTCAAATTTATCCATATTAAATTAAACATTCTTTCGTATAACTCGGTATCGCATTACTCGGTTTTGAGTAATTCATAACTACCACGGTCATTACGTCTGGCCATTCCTATTTGCTCAAGATGGCTCATGATTCGTGCAGCACGGTTATAGCCTATGCCAAACCTGGTTTGTAAGGCACTAATCGAACAGCGTTTAGTATCATATATAAATTTTACCGCTTCATCAAAAATCGTATCTTTTTCGGTATCTTCACCTTCTTCACTCATACCTGGAATTTCAGAACTTGCTTCTCCCGATAATATCTCATGTACATAATTTGGTTCACCTGTTGATTTTAAAAACTCTACCACTTTATTTAATTCATCATCATTAACGAATGCTCCGTGAATCCGCTGTAAAATACCGGAACCTGGCTGTAAAAATAACATATCGCCCTGACCAAGCAATGCTTCAGCACCCATCTGATCCAAAATAGTTCTTGAATCAATCTTGCTTGATACCTGAAATGAAATACGTGCCGGAATATTGGCTTTTATCAAACCAGTTATTACATCTACAGATGGTCTTTGTGTTGCAACTATCAGATGAATACCAACCGCCCTGGCTTTTTGCGCAATTCTGGCAATGTATTGTTCAATTTTTTTACCTGCCACCATCATTAAATCGGCTAACTCATCAATAATCACTACAATATACGGCCATTTTTCTAAGGCTTCCGGAAAATCTGGAGTCATAGATACCGGGTCTGGAATAACTTCACCTCGCTTTGCAGCTTCATCAATTTTGTGATTATATGATACAAGATTCTTACAACCTAATTTTGCCATAGTGCGATAACGGCGCTCCATCTCACCAACTGTCCATTTTAAGGCATTGGCTGCTTGAGTCATGTCTGTTACGACTGGTGTCAATAAATGTGGGATATCCTGATAGAAAGACAATTCTACCATCTTCGGATCAATCATTATAAATTTTACTTCTTCAGCTGTGGCTTGAAATAAAATTGATAAAATCATGGTATTAATTGCAACCGACTTTCCTGAACCGGTAGTTCCAGCAACTAATAAATGTGGCATCTTGGCCAAATCAGTAACTACAACCTGCCCCGCAATATCCTTACCTAATGCCAGAGTTAATTTACTTGGACTATGCATATAAGTAAGTGAATCAAAAATCTCTTTTAGATAAATAACCTGCCGTTTAAAGTTTGGCACTTCCACACCCATTGAATTTTTACCCGGGATCGTTTCAACAATCCGCACATTGGTAAGCGCCAATCCTCTGGCAATTTCTTTACCTAAACCAACAACCTTGTCACCACGAACTCCACGGGATGGAAGTAACTCATAACGTGTAATAACCGGACCAGTTTCAGCATTGGTAATAGTTGCTTCAACACCGAACTCAGCCAATTTATTTTCAATAGACCGTGAGACAAAATCAATACTCTGGGCTGAAATAGGCTCAATTTGTTGCTTGGGGTTATTTAATAATTCAGTGCTTGGTAACGCATCCTCTGTATTACCGCGTTTAAAGGCTCGCACAGGAGTTACGGTAACTGTTGGTTTAGGCTCCGTTGTCTTTTGCTCTACTGGCTCATCTTCTGTTATATCACTCCCGAAATTGCCATCTGGAAGTGATGCTTCAAAATCTGAATCTACCCGGGCGCGATCAAAAAAATTGGGTTTGGAATTAAATGCTTCTTCCGCATTAGCAAATGGATTATCAACATTTACCTCAGGAATATTATGTGGCTTAGCTTCATGATTTTCATCTAACCCATCCAAAAGTGAGCCAAAATCAGGCTCAAGATCAACTTGCTGGTGTACCACTGGCGTAGGCTTTGTTTTTGTAGCAACAGGATGGTAGCTTCTGTCACTAGACTTACGACTAATTAGCTTACCCATTTGATTATAGGAAAACTCAATTAACCAACCAATTTTTTCAACTACCATAAGAACATATACACTAAAACTACAAGCAAAACTTATATATACAGTACTTAACGCAATTGTTGCTGTAGTGTCCTGACCGAAATGTTCAGCCAATAAAGGAAAGAAAAATTTGCCCAGCATACCACCAAACCCATTATGTAGGTAAACTCCTGGATGATAGTATAAAGTTACATATTCAAAAATTGATGAACTAATCATGAGTAGAATAAAACTAATACCCTGCACAATAGAAAACCAGCTACCAGTATCAATTGACTCGCGGATGATTTTTCTATAACCCAGATAAAATAAACCTAAAACCAGCCACCACGCTGAAAAACCAAAGATTGATAATAGAATATCAGAGAAATATGCCCCAAAAACACTTAACTTATTATTTACAAAAGCATTCCCCGATGATTTAAACCAGCAGTTATCATCCGGAGAATATGTCGCGAGCATTAATGCCAAAAGAAAAGTTAGCGCAAAAAGTAGTACCGCCAGCGCATAATTCATGAGCATTGCAGTTTTTACTGGCAAAATAGTATCACGATTTTTTTGGGCAAATTTTGTTGTTTGGTTACCGAACATGTATTTAATTTCCTGACTTGTTGAGTATCATTAAAATTTCTGTATAAAGTCTATTATTTTTGGTCTTATTAATCTTGGTTAATTCATTACGAACATAGATACGTTCGTCATTAGTAGATAATTTGGCGACGCACTTACCTAGTTTCGCCGATACTTTTTTATCATCATCATTCATCAAATGTATTGCATCAATTGCCAATAATAATACCGGGAATTTATCGATCGCTGATATATTCTGGCTAATTGATTTAAGAGCATTATTATAAGCAGTCTGATACTCATTTTGAAAATAATTAGTTGCTGCTTCATTAAAATAATTACGGCTCTTAACAATGGCCATGTTGTGTCGATGCCGCCTGATTCCGCCAGGAATGTTATAAACTCCACCAAAAAAAATAAATATATAATGTAAAATAGCATAAAGAATTAAAATCATCACTAATAATGTGGCAAAAGAAAGATCTAATCTATACTTATCAACAAACAGAATTACATGCCCAGGGCCATAACTACTCACTGCCGCAATAATTATTGCCAGAATAAATAAAAGAACTATTTTTATTATTAATTTCATAATTTTCTAACATTCATAAATAATGCTCATTATTCAGTTCCCGCCTACCACACGCGTGTGTGCGCGGGAATGACACATGGCGGGAAAATCCCCACGCCCGCCCACCCACCCACCCCGTCAGGCACAGCCTGCCACCACTCCAGAGGGGAATTAGCGTCGGGAATGATATTCACTTTTCTATATTATTTAATTTGTTCAAGGCTTTTAATGTGTCTGGTATACCTACATCACCATATGAGACATCTAGCTGTTGTAATTTGCTAATCTCATCCATTATACCACTCATATTTGCACTATTGGTAAAATAGGCGGTTAAACTTTGTTTGGCTGCATTCAAACTATATTGCCAATTAGCTTCATCATTTTGCAATAAAGCCATTCGGGCATTTAAAATATCTAATTTTAAATTTTGATGAATTATTGCCCTATTTTGCGGTAATAAATTCAATGCACCACTGCTATTTGCACTTGATATCTGGACTAAATCCGAAAGCCTGATTTTAATGTCTTCCAAAAACCTGATCCATTTAGGATTAGCTGTATCTGTAGTTTCAACACTGCTTGTTGGTTCATTATTTACAATTAATTCTAGTTTATCTGTATTAGCAATAATATTATTAAGCTTGGTTGCAAGCACTACCCTATCTAAAACTGGCATTTGTTTTAATTTGTCTAAATCTGTTGTAATTGCCACTTTTAACTCGGTATATATTGCTGGATTATTTACATCAATCACACTCTGGGCATAACCAAGTAATTTAATTGCCGAATTTACATCATGGTATGCCACCAAACTTTGGATGGCTAAACTAATTAATGTATTAATCTGGTAGTTATTTGCACTAAATTTATCAGTCTTGAAGCTATCTACCTTAGTTTTTAAGGCATCCACCTGACTATTAATTGCTGCAAAATTTTGCTGCAATTGTGCGCTATTTGCTATATTTGCATTATCTAGCGACGCCAATTGATACACCGTATGAGCGTGCACTTTCATGCCCTGATAATACATGTATCCTGATGCACCAAGTGCCCCCATGGCTAACAATAATGCTAATGTGGCACGCTTTGTGCCTTTAATCTTTACTGTGCTTATTGTGTCTGTTGTCATGCAACTTCCCCATTAAATCTATTAGCGATCCATTTGAAGCATTATCACTTACAAAAATATGTCCTTTTGCACCGAAACTTTGTAATACTTGCCGAATTTTAGTGTGCAACGTAATAAAATCAGTCCTAAGCAACATATCATAAACCCCATATTTTTGCGCCTGACTAAAAAGATATCGTGCATGCATACTGCTAGTAAGTATTATACCTTGCACAGAGTTATCTATGAAGAATTTTTTCATGATTTGTGTATTTAACTCAAGCCATTTTTGCTGATAAATAATTATCTGGGTATATGAATTTGCCCCCAATTTTGCTTCCAGATAATCTTGAATGATACGGTTTGCATTCTTACCCTGTACTATTGCTATTTTTTTTTGCTTCAAATCCATGTGTTCTAAAATCTGGTCAATCATTTCCTCTGAGCCAGAATTACGTTCTGGAGCATAAATTATATTCTTGGTATATTGTCTTAATTTTACAAAACTACTTTTTCCTGGAACAATAAAAATTAGTTTTTTTTCTGCCATTTTAATTATCTCATGTGCATATTGGATTGCAGCTGGGCTGGTAATAATAACAATATCAAAGTTGTTTATTTGCTGTTTTAATTGGTGAATCACTGTGGTATCTGGGGTAAGTTGAACACAAGGTATATCAATTATATTAATATTTAATTTGTATAATTCATCTTTTATATAATTATTGGTTTTTGTGCTGGATACTATTAGATACATAAATGTTTTTATAAATGAGTTAGTGGGTTGCACCCACACTGCCTCACTTTCTGCCTTGATGCAGAAAGTAAGCAAAGAAATCAAGACCGTATGGGCTTTTTTTATGGTTAAAATCCCAATGGCCGACCTCATTTGTGCCGATATGTCAGAAAAATATAATTTTTTTATTTAAACATTAGGTTATGTGTATTTTAGCATGATTTCTTTGGCACCATATTTATATAACTCGTTTAGACAATAACTAACTATTTCTTCATGTTTAGATTTATCCATTTGGATATGACTATGGCAATAATGGTTACCTTCAATATCCCAGAGCATTGCATTTAAAGATATTTTCTCCTCTATAATTTTTGCATATATTGCAATAGGTACACTACAATTGGCGCCTAACTGGCTGCCTAACATACGCTCGACATTTACTTCTAATGTCGTATCAACATCTTCTAATGGTTTTAGATAATCAATTAAATCAGTTCTGGAACTTAATATTTCAATTGCTAATGCCCCTTGTCCAATAGCTGGTAAAAATTTATCCGTATCTAATCTTTGTGTAATACGATTGGATAGACTTAAACGCTTTAAACCCGCTACAGCCAGAATAATTGCATCATATTCTCCATTATCTAACTTATTTAGACGAGTTTGAACATTCCCTCGTAATAACTTAATTTGTAACTGCGGATAATGTTGTTTTACAATAGCAACACGTCTGGCCGATGAAGTACCAATAACCGCACCCTGTGGCATAGATTCCAGATTTGTATACTTATTTGACACAAATGCATCTGCAGCATCTTCACGCTTTAAAATTGCAGCCAGCTTAAATGTAGGGTTTAATTTTGCAGGTAAATCTTTCAAAGAATGAACCGCAATATCTGCCGTATCCGCCAGTAAACCATTTTCTAATTCTTTAACAAATAAATTCTTACCACCAATTTTATCCAATGCCTTGTCTAATATTTTGTCACCACTTGTTGTAACACCAATAATCTCAACTATTAAATCTGGATAATGATTATGTAATAGTTCTTTCACAAAGTTGGCCTGCCATAATGCAAGCGCACTCTTACGAGATATTATTCTTATTTTTTTCATATTACAGTCTCCGGTGTCATTCCCACGCAAGTGGGAATCTATTTATATACAAGGAGATCCCCGCCTACGCGGGGATGACATTATACCTACGGGGATGACATAATGTTATACATAATTAATTTTAACTATCTGTGGCTTTAAACCAGAAGCCGTACGACATACATAAGCAAATCCTGGTTTTAATCCTCTGATTTTACTACCATCTAAGATATACTCGTCACTTAAATTGGTCGTTACCCTATTATCTGGAGTATTACTAATACTATGCAGGCGATATTTAGCTTCTTTGCCAATGGTCTCTTGCAATAATGTGATATCATGTGCGTCATTGATTTTATGAATAATAAAAGTGTTACAGTTAGCAATCAACTCCACCGCAATTCGTTTTACTTGCTGACTTTCTTGTGAGATTGCATGTATTGACTGGGTACCAATAACTGCATGCATTCCATTATCGCGCTGCATCGCCAGGATATTTGACATATTAGGGCTGGCATATGCGGCAAATTCATCAAAAATACAGAATGCCTTAATAGCTTGTCCACTGCGGCCAAGTCCAGAGAATGCTGAATTTATATCATTTATAACTAGTTTGCCCAACTGACTGGTATCTCGTTTAAAACTCGCTGCATCAAATAAAAACAATACTATCTCATTATTCAAAATTGATTGTTGTAGATTTATAATATTCTGTGGTGGTACTACACTGGTAGAAAATAACTGTCCATAATGTGAATGATAAAATAATTCGAGAGTTTTAATTATATCATTGTTCTTGTTGGCATCCCCCGCTTTTACAAGTCTGCTTGCAATTTCCGGATTTTGTTTATTTGCCAATTTCTGCAATTCTTCCGGATGAGATAAATAGCCAAGAAACGCTTCAAAATCAATCGGTTTGCCACTTTTATTTAATATTTCGCAAACCAAATTAATATAGCTTTGTTCTTCAGTTGCATAATGCTCCTGCCCTTTACTTTCTGGCTCTCCCAGTAAAGTAACTATCTTATTTTTCCATTCGGTGAAATTACCATAAGCTAAGGGGTTATATTTAGCTAATTGTTTAATATTTTGATCTGGATCAATACTAAAAATCTTTAATGTCCGCCCAAATTGATTACAAATCTGGCTAATTTTATCAGCTAACTTAATACTACCTTTTCCATCCAGATAAATTAAGGGTAATTTTTGACTGCAACAATTGTAGACGATATTTAATAAGGTACTGGTTTTACCGCTTCCGGTAGTACCAATAACTAAGGTATGCTGATTTAATTCTTTATAAGTAAGAGTAAAGGGATTTTGATTATTATCGACACCAATAGTTAATTCACCTTGAATAACTGGATTATTTTGTGGCTGCTGGGTTGGCTCAGATTGTGAATGCAGATGATTTTTCTGCAAGTCTGACGTATCTAAATGCTGGTTTGTACTATCTGTAGGTACTCGCTTAATTAACAATTTTTTAATTATTTTTCTATACTTAGTGCTAATACTAATCAAAGCAGGAATAAATAAAGATACTCCACTTAAACCTACCAAACCACTATTAAGACTATCATCTTTAAAATTTATTAAAGAATTGCGGGTTAAGTTTAACCACCCATTATGGCTTTGTAATTGCTCCATATTTAAATGATAAAGATCAACTAGCTGCAAATAGCTAAACTGCCAAAAATTGAACAGAATTAGAATTAATCCTATAGCTAATGAATAAAATGGCGCCCGTTCAAATGGAACTGGTTTTAGCAAGATAAAAGTATATATGAACAGCAGGAACGCTACTGCTGGGGAGAGTACAGCAAAGCATAGAATAAGCAATATCTGAATGCAGACATATAAATTACGCATAATGTGTTCCATAAAATTTGCAATTGAATTAATAAGGTTTTTTAGTGCGGATATTCTTCTAATTTTTTTGTAACTCTAGTAAATCTGTTAATGGAATACCAACATGTATAAGTAAATCTTTAATTCCTATTACTAACTGATAAAAGCTATTTGAACGCGTGTTATAAATATCAAGATATCTACCAATCTCTCTTGAGCCAGAAACTTTTTGATATTTTCCTTTAGATAATTTATCTAATAAATCAGAAGGGCTGCTTTTACTATCAGGGTTACGGTATATACGATTATTTTGAAGCTGAGGCAGGTTAGGAATATTTAAGCCTTTACTAACAGCACTTAAATCAGCTAAATAAAAAGTTTCTAACTCACGGCAGGCTATCCTAACTTTTATATTTATATGGTAGTTCGCTGGTAATAAAGTCAATAAATTTTGTTTGATTGTATAACAATCTCCTGCATCTTGGTCTCTTAATATTAAATGGGCAATTTTATAATCTTGCGGAATTCGATAATGTACTATTTTTCTCTGAATATTTTTTTCAAGATCAGATTTTCCCTGAAAATAATGATATTCAATCACTAATTTTTCTGGAATAGTTTCGTGCATAAATAAACGAGGAATAAGGTTTTCTAACATTGCCTGTGCAGACAGCTCTTCCAACCAAAATATTAATTTCATACCGGATCTACGTTGTCAAAAAATCCCTGTTGCCACAAATAACCAAGTGGATCACCATCTCTAACATAATCAGATACTTGCTTATTATCACTTGCCCTCATAATCTGTGTATAGCCATCTTTTTTAAATAACCAAAAAACTTCCTTAATTTTAGAAGCATTTAAAAACTCCGGTGAATGTGTGGACACAAAAACTTGTCCACCACGTAGAGAATATAATCTAAACTCCTCTGCCAATTCTAATAATAACTTGGGATAAAGCTGATTCTCGGGTTCTTCAATACAGAGTAATGGATGCGGTTTTGGGTCAAATAGCAAAACTAAATATGCCAGCATTTTAATCGTACCGTCTGATACGTGACGTGCAAGAAATGGATCTTCAAATGCGCCGTCTTTAAATTTAAGTAATACTCTATTCTCTTCGGTAATTTTAGTTTGCACATTTTCAATACCAGGGACTCTATGTGATAGTTTATTTATTATCTCATTAAATACACCATTATGAAATCTGTGTAAATAATCAATTACTAACGAAAGGTTATCACCCTCTTTAGATAAATGTTCAGCATAACCACACTCAGGTTCACGTCTTGCTGATGTAATGTGAAAATCTGAAATATGCCAATTCTCAATTAAATTACCTAATGCCATAACTGCTGGAAATTTTTCAAATTGACTTAGCCCCTTAATTGCCAAAATATTATTTGATTTTAGGGTATGTTCATCTCTATCAAATTGTGTCTCATCACTTACCTCGGCTAATTCATTTTTGACGGCACTTCCATGACCTCGGCTGAAATCTAAAAAATGCCATGGTTTACCACGCTGCCCTCGACGATAAGATAATATTTCACGAACTACTATAGGCTGGTCACCTTCTTCATCAATTTCCAGCAGATAAGTACAAATTGGCTTAAAATCATTTTCGATTCTAAATTTTATTTTAATTTTGATACTACCGGTACAATTTCGTGTACGAACCTCTTTGAATCCTCCACTTCCACCCAATTTATTCAATGCAACCTGTACATTATCTGCCATTGCATCTTTAAGAAAATTGAATACCTGAAAGATGGTTGATTTACCGGTACCATTGGCTCCAACAATAACACAAAACTTTGGAATATCTCGCATTACAATATGTTTAAATGCTCTAAAATTTGTTAGTTCTATATATTCAATTTGCATATTTTATCCGTTAAAAATATCTTTATAAATTCTAACATATTTGCTACATATATTTTGTATATTTAAAATATAATCCTAATTTTAGCATGACATCCATCTGTAGAGCTATGCGTATGTTAGCAAATAATTGGATATTGTAACATATGAACTGACAAGTGCGTGCGCTAATCTAAGTTCGCCACCCAAACTAATCTAACTTTCCCCACCAAAATTATTTAACTTACGCCAGCGTACTAATTTAACTTACGCCACTTTTTGCTAAAAAATTAGCGCGGTGGC